>Ga0209632_10002054_pt1 | contig 19608 bp, 22 predicted proteins | sample COG_10_FD_184754 | JGI IMG/M metagenome (GOLD analysis project Ga0209632, IMG submission 184754) | Pelagic Microbial community sample from North Sea - COGITO 998_met_10 (SPAdes) (version 2) | ecosystem: Environmental > Aquatic > Marine > Neritic zone/Coastal water | place: Helgoland, sampling... | reverse complement strand
CAGATTATATACAAAATAAATAACTAAATAACTAAAAACTAAAAACTAAAAACTATAACTTAACATAACCGATTGATATGTTGCCAAGGAACTTCACATTCTTTTGCCCATTTGCATTTATTAAGTTTTCCATATTTAATATTAGTAAAGAGATCATCATTGTCAAAACTAATTGTTTTATTATCTGGAGTAACATGACATTTTCCTAATTTATATGTATTTTCGCATTTAATGTTTCCATTATCGTCTATTATTTTAAAAAAATCAGGACATTCTGATATATCTATTTCATTATTATTTTGTGTAGTTAGAAAACTAGTTGTAGTTCCACTTTCTAAGTAATTTAAATAAGAATATGTAGCAAAACCAATAATAGTTAATATACATAATATTGATACAATATTAACTGAATTAAACATTTTTATTTTGTAAGATTTATTTATACAAGTTATCAAAGATAATATATAAATATAAAAGATAAAATTAATTAATTAATGTAATATTGTGTAATTTTAATTAAAATTATAATATTGTGTTTTGTAAATATTGTTATTTAATGGCGATATTGGTTCTTTGCTGTTAAAATAACCAACTGGTTCTTGTTTATTATTAACAGCAATGTTATAAAATTCAGTTAATTCAGGAATAACATACATATCACTAATATTCTCTTTTTGCGATATTCCTGTTATATTATAACTATCCTCATCATAATTTATTTTTGATAATATTTTAGTGTCATTTAATATGCCTATATTTTTAGAGAATTTAGTTTCAAGAAACTCTATAAATTGTAATTCAGTTAACTGTATTATATCTTTTATATATTTATTTTCTGGAATTAGTATACATTGCTTGATATTTACATTATTATTTAAACATTTAATTATATTGTTAATAACTATAACACGATTATCAATATTTATTAATAGTATTAATTTTTCTATTTTTTTAATTTCATTTTTAATTTTATAATTTTTTTTATAATCTCCGTATAGTTTAGTGTTTTTATTTAGAGTGTCTATTTTTTTAAGATTTTTAGTAACACACTTTATTTTACAAGTTTTTTTTTTATTTGTTTCTAGTAAAATATTGATTTCTTTTTGATTTTTATTTTTAATATTATTATAGGTTGCCAATTTAAGTTTTTTAACATGAATATATTGTTGCAATATAAAAATATAATAAGTTCTAAGTATATTTTCTTGTGTAGCGAGGTTTGATTGTATGTCTTTTAATTCGGCTTCAGTTAGAGCAGTTTCATTTTCATTTTCATTTTCAAAAGAAGGATTAAATAATTTATTTAAAGTTTTTAAAGATACACCATCATATTTTTTATCTTCTTGTGAATTATGTTCTTTCATATATTGTAATTGTTTATCTAGTAATGCCTGCTTTAATTTCCATTCTTGTTCAGTTATTTCATTTTCTATTTGTTTTATTTCAGAGCAACTTTTAATACACGTGGACTCATCTATATTTATATCCTCTTTTAATTCGTCATCTTCTCCATATACAAATAAATCATCATTGTGTTTTGGTTCAGGGTCTTTATTTTGTATAGTACATTGACGACATATAAATTCATTTAATTTCGGGGATTCTTGTTTTATTTTACTTTCTAATATTTTTATATAATTTACTATACCTTTCTCATTTAATAAAACTATGCCTTCTGGTATTTCAATACATTGTTTATTAGTGTCGTTATTTGCATTACTAGAATTATTTTTATTTATACACTCGACTTGATTTTTAATAAATATGTCTTTATTTTCAATAACAATATCATCTACAATTTTATTAAGTCTTTCTATTTCTAATTCATTATTTTTAATTAAATTTAGATTTTTAATTTGGCAAGTAGTATCACATTCATTTATATTTAAATTTTGAGTTTTTAAATTATCATTTATGGTTTGTAAATCTAATATTTTTTCTATTAAAATATTTATATAATATTTATTTATATTTTCTAAATTAGATTTTAGTTTTTTATTGTTAATAATTGTTTGCTCAATTAGTTTATTACTTTGTTCTAGTTCAGTATTTTTAAGTTCTATATTAGCAAATTGTTCTATATTAAAAGGAGCATGTCTGCTATATTTATTACATCTTTGTTTAATATATACTATAATTATTAATACAATTAAAAGCATATATATAATATTTTTATTAAATAACATTTTTTATAAAATTTTATAGTTATGTATCTTTATATATTTATTATAATTTTATTATAATTTTATTATAATTTTATTATAAATTTATATATAAATTAACAACAAAAAACAATTATAAAAATTTAGAATTATAAAAAATCTAAAAAATATAAAAATAATTAATTTAATTATCATACATAGGAGGTGCTGATGGTTGTGAATTTATATTAGGGTTTTGATTGGGATTTTGGTTATGTATAAAATGTTGATTAGGATTACGATTTATATTTAAATTATTAAAATGAGTATATTTTTCTTTTATACTATGATGTTCTGGTGTTTGACATTTTAAATTGTTGATGTTATCGTGTTGTTGTTCATTATCAAAATAAGAATGAGTGCTAGTAACTCTTTTAGGTAGTTTATTATTATTTATAGAATTGGGATGAGTTGTAAATCCAAAATTAATATTTTCTAAAGAAGAATTAGATTTATCTATATCAGTAGTTTTATATATATGACCTATAGTTTTTCTTCTATATGGACTAATATATTCATGATTTAGTTCTAGTGTGACATCTTGATTGGATTCTTTGTTGACATCTTGATTGGATTCTTTGTTGACATCTTTGTTGATTTCTTGATTGGATGGTTTATATAATAAGCTATTTAAAAAAGAGTTTGCTTCTTTTTTCATCAAATCATAATCGCTATTTGCTTCTTTAAACGCAACATCTATAATATCACTAGGAGTTATTTTATATTTATCAAAATCTAATGAAATTTGTTTTTTACGATTTAATAAAAATAATGTAGCAACTGTTTGATGAGAAACATTTTTTATTTCATTCATTGCCTTCCATTTTATTAAACTTTCATAATTATTTGGAGACTTAGGAGGTTCTGGTTTTTTATCTAATTTAAAAGGACAATCGTCTATTTTATTATTTATCTTTTTATAAATATTATTATATTTTTCATAAATTAGTTGATTTAATTTATCATATTTTTTACATTCCTTTTCAGTAATTTGTTCGAATGTTTCTACATAATAATAATTATCACCATTGTCTCGAATTGGTATTGTTTTTGAACTGAACGAATTAAGTTTAATTATAGTATTATCTTTTTTTGATCCTTTTTTTTTAAACATTTTTTGTTTTTTGTTTTTTGTTTATATTAATTTAAATAATATAAATTATATTTAAATACTTAATTATAATAAAAAAAAAATTTAAACAAAATAATTTAAGTTTAATTAATCCCAATTAATCTTTTAATCTTTTAATCTTAAGTAATCAATATTAATATATTACTATATATTATTAATCTATAATTTAATCTATAATTTAATCTATAATTTAATCTATAATTTAATCTATAATTTAATCTATAATTTAATTTGAAAATGACAACTAATGAAATGAAATTACCAACAAAACAAACAACAGATTTAGATACAAATGATACAGTCATTGAAACATTTTTTAAGTTAGAAAATGCTAATTTAACCGAATCTTCAAATACAGATAGTGATAATGATACTAATAACCATAACGATACCGATAATGATAATGATACTAATAATGATAATGATATTGATAACCATAACGATAACGATAATGATAATGATACTAATAATAATAATTATATTGATATTGATAAAGCATCATCTAAACTAAATGAAACAATATCAATTATATCAAATAGTATAAATCATTTTGAGAATAATTTAAATACATTTTCGCATACAGAAGAAATGATTAAACCTATTGTAGATAAAACTATTAAAACATATAGAGAAGATTTAGATGATGGTAATAGTGTTTTTCATAATATTAAAGATTCTTTTAGAGGAATGGATTTAGATTTATCAAATATTATGTTATATGCTGCTAGAACAATGGAAATGGTTGAAGTTTTCAATTCCGGTTCAGGTTTTGAAAAAAAAGAGTTAGTTGTAAGCACAATAATGAAATTAGTAGATGATAATCCAAATATTTTAGAAGAAGATAAAGAATTTATTGAATTTATGTTAGATGGATTAGTAGAAACAATTCTTAAAACATCTAAAAAGGAAATTAAATTAACTACAAAAAATAATAAAGGAAAAACAAAAGTAAAGGGAAAACAGAAAAAAGTAGAAGGAAAGTTAAAACTTTCATTTGGGCAAATTGTTGATTCCTTAGTAGATAAATGCACAACCATTATTAAAACGAATAGATATAAAGCTGAAAATATTATTATTAATATACCAATTATGGCGGGTATGGTAATGAGTATAGTAGAAACATATGATTATTTAAGTGGAACAGAAAAGAAAAATGTTGTTATAAAAGTAATTCAAAAATTAATTGCTGATAAAATTCCAAACTTAGTGGAGTTAAATGATAGTCATACACGTAAATTACAATTAGTATCGCAAATCATACCAAGTGTTATTGATATTTTAGTAGAAATCGCAAATGGTAAATATAAAATAAATGAACTAATAGGAGGTTTAAAAAAAATATGTAAATGTTGTTGTAAATAAATAGGTTGGTTATGTAGTTGGTTATGTAGTTGGTTATTTAATTATATTAAGTAGTTTCTTTTCGTTTAATTTTTCGGTATTATTTTCAGTTTTATTCATATCATTTTTAAGATTATCAACAAGATTTTCAAGAATCTCCTTTTTTGTTTGTTTGGTTTCTATTTTTTCAGTTTTAAGCACATATTTAATAAAGTCCTCATCCTTTTCCTTCTGTAATTCTTTTTGAAAATTAGTTTTTTTCACTTGCCTTTCGGTAAATGTGGTTGTTAATTTATTAAAATCATCATCTGTTATTTCTAGGTAATTATCCATTATATTTGTTATTTGTTATTTGTTATTTGTTATTTGTTATTTGTTATTTGTTATTTGTTATTTGTTATTTGTTATTTGTTATTTGTTATTTGTTATTTGTTATTTGTTATTTGTTATTTGTTATTTGTTATTTGTTAGTTGTTATATTATTAGTTATTTAATATACTATAATAAACTTATTTTATATTTATTAATTATACTTTTAATTAAACTATTATTATGATTTTAATAATGTATATTTGTTATTCAAAATTTTATATTTGAATAATGTATCAGATTCTGTCATAATATGGTCTAGTAATTTGCCTTTTAATTTAGCAGTAAGATTTAACTCTTTTGAAATATCATTTACAATAGTTTCAATATATATATAAAATAATTGACCTATTAACTTTTTATAAGTTGTTAATGTAGGTTTAATTATTTTTGTAGGTTTTTTAACATCCATATTGGGTTTAACTAATCCTATTTTAATAAATATTTAATATTATTTAGTATTATTTAGTATTATTTAAAATAAGTTTAATTATTTTTTCAATTTTAATTTAAAATAAGTTTAATTATTTTTTCAATTTTAATTTAAAATAAGTTTAATTATAAAATGTATTTTATATTATTTATTATAATAGGTAAAATAAAAACCAACGCAAGTAGTTAAACGATTATGAATTCTGATACGGAAACTCCTCAAATTGAAACTAATACAGAACAACATTGTGAAATAGATAATGAACAGGAAGAAAATAATAATGGTGAACAGGAAGAAAATAATAATGATGAAAAAGAACAGGAAAATGAAGAAGAAGATGAAGAATATAATGATAATGAACAAGAAGAGGAAGAAAATGAAGAGGTAGAAGATAATGAACAAGAAGAGAAAGAAGAAAATGAAGAGGTAGAAGATAATGAACAAGAAGAGGAAGAAAATGAAGAGGTAGAAGATAATGAACAAGAAGAGGAAGAAAATGAAGAGGTAGAAGATAATGAACAAGAAGAGAAAGAAAATGAAGAGGTAGAAGATGATGAACAAGAAGAAGAAGAAGAAGAAGAAGATGAAGAAGAAGAAGAAGATGAAGAAGATGAAGAAGAAACAGAAATGACAGAAGAGGAAAGTATAAGTTATTTTAAAACATCAGTAAAAGAATATTTAAACTTGGAAGAAGAAATTAAAACATTAGATAAAGCATCTAAAATTCGTAAGGAAAAGAAGAAGAACATTGGAGATAGTATTTTATCATTTATTCAACAAAAGGACATATCTCACGTTAAATTACAAGGAAATTATAAGGGAAAACAAATAGAAAGTCAAAATTTAGTTAAAAAAAGTAATGTCAGTTTTAAATCGATTACAAATATTATATTTGATTATTTCGATGATGTAAATGACGCTAAAAAATTAATGACTAAAATAAATAATCAAAGAGTCGAAACACAAGTATCAAAATTAAAAATTGGGTCAGATAGTAAGAAAAAAAAAAATTCCGTGGCTCTTCAAAATGTAATGAATAATAATGCAACTCATAGTTTATTAGAACAGGTTCCCGACCATATGAGTTATCTTTATACGACTACTTTACAGAATAACGAGTAGTAATTTAATTTATTATGTCCTCCTATTACAATTATTTATCAAATTTAACTAAATCGGTATAATGTATAATAACATACATTATTAACCATAAACATCCCATAGTAAATAATAATTTTAAAAATTCAATCATAATACGTCCCATAGGCAATTTTATAGTACCAATCGTAATATTATAATTATTAATTTCTTTTAAATCAGGTATTCCATTTTCATCTAAGTCCTTAGAAAAAAGAGTATCTATTAGTAAATTTCCTATAGATGTTAAAAATTTACCTGATAATTTTGATAATAATATAACACAAAATGATGATATAATTGTTGTTTGTATTAAAAATTGTTTAATTGTAATATCTTTTTGGTCTCCTTTTAACGAAATCATTTTATTTATTTTTATCGTTTTTCTTTATATGTATTTTCTATTTTTCTTTTATCTATATATAATTATAAATAATTTAATTATAAATAATTTAATTATATAAAAAGTTAATTATAAGTTAATTGTAAGTTAATTATATATTAATTGTAAGTTAATTATAAGTTAATTATATGTGTATATATAAGCGTTTTAAAATATTTAATATAATTTAAAAGTTCATAATAATAATAAAAATTTTAAATGTTATAAAATGAAATCAATTGGAACTAGAAAAGAAGTATATTATGGTTTAGCAAAAAAAACATCAGGTGGAATGACAAAAAATGATATTATAAAATCTTCTAAACTACAACACGCTAATTCACTACAACACTCTAATTCACTACAACACTCTAATCCAATACAACATGCAAATTTACAAGAAAATAATAAATGTATATTAAGAAAGAAGAAAATATATTTAAGTAAAAAAATATCAAATAGGATGAAGCATGATAGTCCTTTAATTATTTATAGAAACCGTAAAAAAAATACAAAAAAAAGCGATTGTTATAATTTAAATGTAAGTGATTTAAAAGATAAATTAGTAAGAGAGCGTTATTTAGAGAGATTAAAACGTAGAAAATTAAAATCTATTCGCAAAAAAAATAAACAGAAAAACCAATTAAGTAAAAAAATATGTTTTGTTCCAAATAAAAACAAAATACGAACATATCATTGCAAAGAAATGTTTAAAACTACCTCTTTTTCTAATCCTAATAAAGATGGTTATGAAAGTGACAATGAACAATCAAATACAGAATTTAAAATAGAAGACCCTCCTGAAATTTCATTAGAAGAATTATTTTTATAAATTCATAGAACATTTACAAAATAATCAGTTATTTTTTTATTAATTTTTTCATTTGTATCTAAAATACTATTAAATTTTATTTCAGTTTTTGATAATATTTTTTTAGAATCTTTATTAGGAGATTTATTTTTTACGATTTTTTTTTTACCAGGTTTTGAAGAATTCATTATTTTATCAATATAATATAATGATTGTATATCGTTTACTTGAATATTATTATTTAAACTTGTTTTTCGTCTGTTAAAAAACCCTTCATCTTGAGCCATTTTATTAAATTCAAAATGATGATATATGTTTATATTTTTAGTTAATTTTGTTGTTGATTTTGTTGTTGATTTTGTTGTTGATTTTGTTGTTGATTTTGTTTTTGCTGATATATTTTCAGTATAATTTAATGTTTTTAATATATTTATATTTGAAATAATTGATATCCATGCTATATAATTATTTAATTCCCAATTTTGATTAGTAAATATGTAACTGTTATAATATTCTCCACAAACTATATTATTAATAATATTATTTATTGTTTTTAATTCTAATGATTTATCTTTTATTTTTAGATAATTTATAATATTAAGATAATTAGATGCTAAATTAAGAAAGTAAACATTAGTATTATTATTTATTAATAAAAATAAATTATTTTTATTTATGTTATTTATGAAAATATATTTTAATTTTTCTTGAACTGTATCTAAATATTTAATATTTTTATCTGTTATGTATGTCTTATCTATGTTTTCGTGTTTGATAGTTTCATTTACATCTATTTTTTTATTTTTTATACTTTTTGCATTTTGACAAAGTATAATATCATCGTTATTTTTGTTTAAAAAATATTTAATAATATATTCAATATTGAGTTCTTTTTTTTCTTTTAAATTAGCAATCTTTTTAGATACTATGTCATCATTTTTATTATAAATATATATTTGGTATAAAATATTAATTAATTCTCTGTATTCTTTAATATAAGTTATTATTTTATTAAATAGAGATGGTTTAATTTTTATGTTTTCATTATTAATAATTTTTAACCCTAATTCTTTGAGTTCAGATTGAGTAGGATTTATAATCTTCAATGTTAAAGCATTACTTGTAAGTAATTTAATTTTGCGATTTTTTATACTATTACAAGTGCATATAACAGGAAATTTATTCGCTTTTTTATTTTTTTTAATACCTACTATTAAATCTATTAATTCCTGAATACCGCTATTTTCTGTATTCATAGTTATACCATCTATTTCATCCATTAAAACTCCTATATTTTTATATTGTTTTGTTTTAAATGGATTTTTTTTATTATAGTCGTTATCTAAAATAACACTAGAACCACTAATTACACCAATGCGGGCGTGTATCATCTTTTTACTTCTATAATCACTTGTATTAATTTCGACAATTTCATAATTATATTTTTCTAATATAATACGTGCTAGTGTTGTTTTTCCTACACCAGGATTGCCATATAATACAAGGAATTTTTCTGGTCTTGTATTAAAATTTTCTAACCAATCAATAATTTGTTCGATATCGTCTTCTTTACCAATGTAGTCTTCTAAGTTTTGCGGTCGATATTTTTCTAACCATAAATCATTAGATGTATTTGAAGTAGTCAGGTTTGAATTAGTCATACCTTAAATTAACAGTTCATATAAAATAAAAGTTATTAAATATTTATATTAACACACTAATTTTAATTTAAATATTTTTAAACTATATTTTATATTATATAATATCATATTATATCTTCTTAATATATTCTTATTATATTATAGTATATTATAGTATATTATAGCAAATAATAGCAAATAATATAGTTTAAAACAGATTAAAATATAAAATGGGTGCTGGTTCATTATTAGAATTGGTGGCTTTGGGAAAGCAAGACAGACATATTATAGGAAATCCACAAATGTCATTTTTTAAAAGTGTATTTAAAAGACATACAAACTTTTCTATAGAAAATATTAAAAATCAGTTTAATAAATCTAGTTTTGGAGATAAAACAACTTGTATTATAGAAAGAAAAGGCGATTTATTAAGTAGTATGCATTTACAAATAGAATTGCCACAATTAGCATCCGCAACAACAAGTTGGATAAATGGTGCTGGAAACCATATAATTAAAGAAGTTGAAATACAAATGGGTGGGATACAAATAGTGAAAATGAGTGGTGAATATTTAGATATATATTCTAGTCTTAATGTTTCTCAAAGTCAAAACGATGGTTATAATAAAATGGTGGGTAAATTTTCATCATTTACAAATACTTCACAACGTGGTCCAGTAACATATTTTGTTCCTCTTCCATTTTGGTTTTGTAAAGATATAAGTAATGCTCTTCCTTTAATAAGTCTTCAATACTGTGATATAAAGGTAAATGTTACATTTAGACCTTTTGCAGAATGTTGGTATTCTAGTAGTGATGTATCTGGGGGAACAACTAGTCGTTCTATATCTTCTGTAGATTTATTTTGTGATTATATTTATCTGGATACACACGAAAGAAAAAAATTCGCAACAATGTGTAATAAACATTTTTTAGTTGAACAATTACAACAAATAGATGATTCATTACTGACTGATAATATGTCATCAAAAAATATTGATTTATATTATAATCATCCCGTAAAAGAATTAATATGGGTTTATAAAGGTGATGAGCAATCAACATATAATATATGGGATAAATATGGAAAAAATCCTAATGGTGGTAATGATGAAGCACCAATAAGTAATGTAGAATTACTATTAAATAGCAATTCGCGATTTGAAAAAAGAAAAGGAGACTATTTTAGATTAATGCAACCATATCAAAGGCATACATCAATACCTTCCACAAATTATATATATGTATATAGTTTCGCATTAATGCCTGAAAAATTTCAACCAACCGGAACTTGTAATTTTAGTAGATTAGATAATGCTACTTTATATTTGGAATTTGAATCAAGTGTTCCAGCAGGAAGTATTAGTGTTTATGCTATTAATTATAATATATTAGAAATAAATAATGGTATGGCAGGGTTGTTATATTCTACTTAATTTATAAGTTAGAATTTCATTTTTTTTAAAGTTCGTCAATAAGTGGAATATGTGTTAAAAAGATTTTGCGACAACAATATCTAATAAGACCTAATTCATCCATTACTTCGCCTTCTGGTGTTTTTTTAACTTCATCTTCATTAACATCAATGACGGATGGTTGGTCTGGGTTTTGATTTAATTTAATTTTGCGTTCAGCAACCTTTTCACAATAATAAGTATATTTATCACCAATTACTTTTCCACAAGTAAAACATTTAGGAGGAATAATCATTTTGTATTTTAACTATTTATTATTTATATGAGAATATTATTTATATTATAATTTTAATTATAATTAATAGTTTGTAAATTAATTATGTTTAAATTGTTATTGTTTTAAAATCAATTTTATATTATAAAAAAATTAAAAAAGTTTTTTTTTTAATACTCATATGAGTTAAGACGTATCCCTTTCTTAAAGAATAGTCTCAAGATTGACACCCTTATTAAGGAGTTTTGGAAACCCGAATGTATTCCTTAATCACATCTGCGATTGATGGTAGTGTTTGATCGTAGGTAGTGTGCACCTGTTTCCATTTCAAATTGCGGAGTATTACGCGTAACTTTCCATTCTTCATACTGACAGAGAACTTGAGAGGACACCCTCGTTCCCCAAAAGATTTAAAGGGATGTCAGCCCAATATATGCATGGAGACTTGTCACTTGCGAGAATAGGAAGAAGGTTGAGTCCCTTTTCGAATTCAGCGTTCATGATGAGTTGTATTTCATTATATTACAAAATAAAATTAAATTTTTATCATATTTGTAAATAATCTATTATTTAAACAATTTTACACTGTTTATGCACTAGAAAATGCATATAATAATATTATATATACATATATATACATATATACATATATAATTTATATTACTTTTAAAAATAATATATTTACTTATTATATATTATTATGACTAAATTAACAAAAAAAAATACAAAAAAAAATACAAAAAAAAATACAAAAAAAAATACAAAAAAAGATATAAAAATATATCATAAAAAAAAAATAACTACAAAACAATTTAGATATCATAAAACTAAATATAATAAACATGTTTGTAAAATAGTAACCGAAAAACCATATAAAAATAAAGATAATTTTATCAAATTAATAAATACATATAAAATTAAAAAATTTAAAAACAAAGAATTTACTATATACCCATATTGTAGTGAAAAAATTAATATTAGTGTATATTTAGACAAAGAAAATATGTTTAAAATCGATAAAACCTTATTGAATATAATAGAAACAGAATATAATTGTAAATATAATAAAGATGACAAATTAATAAAAGAAATAGGAAAAAATTATATAGCACAAAAAAATGACCCTTGCAAATTTATAGAATATATGTTTAAAAATTTAAATAATAAAAATCATTTTATTATAACTCATTCGAATTTTCTTAAAAAATTATCAAATTATATAAGAAATAATAAATGTTCAATAATCAATCATAGCACTAAATTAAATAAAAAAAAAACAAAAACACAATCATACGAAGATATTTATGATAATTTAGATATATTACAATTAGTTATAGATATAAGTGATAAAGATAATTATAAGTTAAAATATGGTATTATAAGACGATTTGATGAGAAATATAAATTATATTCATCTTTTAATATTGGTTCTGACAAACAAATATGTAATAAAAATACAAAATCTATTTTTCTTATGAGACATTGTGTAGCATGTCATAATATTTCTAATATTATTTTAAGACAAATAAAAATGGGTTATGGACTATATTCTTCATGTATGGACAATACTTCAACAGAATTAAATTCCGTAAAAAAAAATCTTAGAACAATCATAAAAGATTATGGAGGCCTAAAATCTTTCCATTTTGGTTCTTCAATTGTGTTTAGAGCGATCCTTACATTATTAATAGTCTATAACTCTATTATATATTAATTATGTTTAAATTGTTATTGTTTTAAAATGTATGATTTAAATTATAAATAAACAAACAAACAATTTTATAAAAAAATAAAAAAGAAAGGTTTTTTTTTTATTTTTATTATGTGTTCCCTTCAAGGTAATTGTTATGAATATGAGATGATACGAGATAATATGATACCATCATATACATTTATGCATACACTTATTAATACCGTACATATAATATAAGAGTATTTATTATGTATTAATTGAAAATTTTCCTATATGGAGGTGATAATCAATAATCTGTTATCTTTAAAGTTACACCAGGTGGAAAGGCACTCCCTCCAATGGATGTCACTGAGTGTGGAATTACTACATTTATCAAGCTATCACATTTATTAAAAACCTGTCCTTTTATAATTGTAAGTGAATTTGGGATCGATACATATTCCAAGTTAGAGCATCCGCTAAATGTTCTCCATGATAAGGTAGTCATTGATGATGGAAGCGTCACAGCTACCAATCCAGAGCAATTATAAAAGGCACAGCTATCTATATCCGTAACCGTGTGTGGGATATGCACCGAAATCAAACTAGGGCACTCACTAAATGCATATTCTCCGATGTGTGTCACTCCGTGTTGGATAGTTACAAACTTCAAACCAATACACCCAGAAAAGGTATGGTTTTTGATGGATTTGCACGAGAATGGAATAGTTACTTCCTCCAAACTACTACACCCAGAAAATGCATCTGTTCCCATGTAGATCACAGAGGGTGGAATCTGTATATTTGACAATCTACTACATCCTTTAAAGGCATTATCTCCGATGTGTGTCACAGAGGATGGAATTATCACTTTATACAAATTACTGCAGTTAGCGAACGCTCTATCTCCAATGATAGTGATCCCGTAGGGAATTACAGCAACTGTCAAATTAGGGTTTCCATAAAAAGCAGCATCTGGAATGCTCTCTAAATTGGTCGGAACTTTCTTAACGATTTTTAAATCCATCTTGAAAGTAAGTAATACTTTATATATTTTAAATATAAAATTCAATTTTATTGGTTTTTGTAAAATAGTAACTATTAAATAGCCAATACAATATAAAACATACTAAAAAAAATAAAAAGAAAATTAAAAAAGAACACTAATATTATATATTAAGATTGTAAACATTAGAATTTTTAAAATGTTTATTACTTCCTACAAGTAATGGGTTTGATTTTATAAAGGAATCTGATGTATTTAAAATAAGTGTAACCTTTTTCATAGGAATGTGTAATTTTTTAGTTATATTACGACACGTTAAATTATAAGTGTTATTATTAGATTGTCTTTCATTAAAATAACCAATCATTTGTTTTTCATACTCTTTTAACATTTTATATGAATGCGTTCTTCTTTAACCTTAACCTTAACCTTAACCTTAACCTTAACCTTAATGTAATATTAATATATTTACTTTATATTATTAAATTATTATTAAATTACAATTAAATTACATTTTACTATTTCCTATATATTCGAATATAAAATAGTCGCTTTCTGCGACATATTTATCAATAATTACGAATCCTCTTTTTTTATAAAATTCTAATAATATAGGGTCATCAGCAACACTTATATATATTGTTTTCTTATCTTTTAATAATATATCAATTATACTTTTGATAACTTGTGTAGCGTATCCTTTATTTCTATATTTATTAAATATAAATAAATCAGATAAAAATAGTCCATTTGCATCTTTCTTTTTATAATGTTTAAAATCATTATCAATTGTGCTACCAAATCCAATTATTTCATTTTGAGTTGCGTGTAAAGAATCTGGTATATATGAGAATATAATATAAAGATTGTTATAGTTTTTGTTAGTTGATTCGGTGTGATTATAATTATATTTATCAACAAATGTTTGTTTAAAATATATTTCTACTTCTTTCGCAGAATGTATATTTCTATATTCTTTCCAATAATCTCTATAATAATCAAAACTGGTTTCGCATATTATTGGTAATAAATGTAAATTAGCATTTGTTAATAATTCAATATACATTTTATTATAATACTAGAAATATAAATAAATTTAGTTTAACACTTAATAAATATAAATAGAAATATAAATCAAGTTTCAATTTTAAATTCCAATTTTAAAACTCAACAATACGACAATCGATATCTTGTGTATCGTCAAATCCTCTTGGCATTGTATTATCATCATGTATTATACCACTTAAATAAGTAGGTTCTTCATAAAATTGAGTTTTTATATGTTGTTTGAGATAGTCCTCAATTTCTATAAAGGTTGTGTTTATAGTTTTAATTAAAGTGGTAATATCTTTATCTCTATCTGCGTTTACTTTAAATACAATAGAATGTAATACTATATTAATTTCTTTTTTAATATCGAGTGTGTGTTCAAAATTTTTATGTTTATAATCGCGTAGCTCTAAAACCATACTTACTTGATGTAAATATTGATTGATTAATTTAACTAAATTATTGTAAATATGTAGGTTTTTATTTTTGAATTTAGAATTTCCAACATTTTGAATGATTTCTTTTACATTAATCTTAATAAATTTTTTAATATGCTTCAATGATATATTTAGTTTATCTATATCTACTTTTTGTGTCAAATCATTGTTTGTAATTTTTAGTTTTTGCACGTGTTTATTAATATGTTTATCATCTACATGAATAGAGTGAGAAGATGATAGAGATGCTGCATTTTGATCTTTAAAATTATCAACAATATCATCATATGAATTATATATAAACACACCAACAAATATGATGATTATTAATCCTATTTTTCTAAATTCAACCTTTTCAAGAAAGAAAAATATAAATAATGTTATACCTAGATATATTATTAATTTTGTTTTATCATATTTTGTAATTGTTTTTAATTTGTCTAATAGTAATAATAAGTTCATTTGTAACAAATATTATATTTACAATTATTATAATATTATATTTACAAATATAATAATATTTAAATATTAAACTATAATATAAAACTATAATATTAAACTATAATATTAAACTATAATATATAAATAATTTTTATAAATAAGTTTTTATAATAATGATGTGTGAGGATTCCAAAGAATTAATTTGTGAGCTTAACAATTGTGGAAAACATACTCCCACTTTCACATTAGTAAATCAAATAAAGTTATGTAAGGTAGTAGATATTTACGATGGTGATAGTTGTAAAGTTATATTCAAACATAATGGCATTATTAATAAATGGAATATTCGTATGAATGGATATGATTCTCCAGAAATACGACCATCTAGAAAATTAGAAAACCGTGATGAAATAAAAAAAAAAGCAATTGAAGCAAAAGAATATTTAAAATCACTTATTATGAATGAAAATCAATTAGTGTATTTAAAATGTAGCGAATTTGATAAATACGGGCGGTTATTGGGTAATATATTCATAAATAAAGATGATAATGAATCAGTAAATGATATAATGATTGCTAGTGAATACGCTTACGAATATCACGGAGGCACAAAAAGATAATAGAAATTGATTTAAAATTGATTTAAAATTGATTTAAAATTGATTTAAAATTGATTTAAAAATCACTATATGATTTAATAAGACATTCAACATAAAATGATAATTGCGTGTGCGTTTACACTAGGAGGACTATCATATTTACTTTTTATATTATTATATAACTTAATATTACATTTGCCAAAATCATCATATCATTTAGACTATAAAAACGAATTAGATTATGATAATGATTTATATTATTACGACGAAATAGATTATAAAAATAAAATTTATAAAAAAGATTTAAAAAATATAAAAGTTACAAGTATTTTCATTATTATTGTTTATTTTACATATTTAAAATTATTATATAGTTAATACATGATTTATCATATTAGTTACTAAATACTTTACTATACTTTACTATACTATATTAAATATTACTAGTTATATTTTATTATTAAGCATATGTTCTTTTATTTTTTCATATTTATTGCATGTTTTTAAATAATTACTTTCATCTTTCTCTAACTGTAATTTTAAATATTTAAAACTTTCTATAATTACTTTCATTTTAATAGTATTGAATTCATTTTTATAGTTATTAAAATCGGTTTGATTTATATTGAAAGTTTTAATATCATCATTCATTCTTAAACTGATAAATCAATACTTACAGGTGAAGATGGAGTAGTTGGGGTAGAAATTGTTTCTGATTTAGTTACATTTGAAAAATCAATTTTAGGTTTTTGTGTTTTATCTATTATACAATCGATAGTCATTTTCCCTAAAAACTTTGGTTTGATTTCATCAAATGTATAAATATTATTATCATTATCACAAAAATATTTTTCATTTTCAATCAATACCTCCCACATTGTAATATAATTATTATCATTTTGTTTCGGATCATAATTGTTCTTACGTTTACGACCTCTTTTACCTACTGATTTTTTAACAATAGGGTCTTGGTCAATTCTACCATTAGAAGTATTTTTTAAATGACTTAAACAATATTCATGTCCAGGTCTCCGTTTTCTCGTGCATTGAAGAGAATCTAATTTACGACCCATACACATATTATCTTTATTAATAACGCGTCTATTGCGTTTTTTACTAATAAGTTTATATCTTTTAATTGTATCATTAAAAATTTTTGAATACATTTCTGTTTTACTTAAATTATTATTAGTGATTTCAATATATAATTGATTTGTTATAAAACAACATAAATCATATAATTGTTTATTATTTTCAGATAAAACATCATTATTTACATTTGGAATGCTATTTTTTTTATTTGACACACTCATATTATACAATATACTTTTAATGCAATATAGTTTGAATACAATACAATAATAAATAATAAATAATAAAAATTTAAATCAATTTTAAAAAAGTATAATTTTTTAAATTGCTATTTAAGGCAATTTATTGCGTAGGGCAATTAACAGGATTTCCATCGTGATGATTATTATTATTATGATCTTGATCATCAACGCTTTCATCTAAATTCTTATAATATTGACTATTTGTATCTTTAAATTTAGTTCTTACATTATCGTCATTCGTAGTCATAAATTCTAATTTCTTTTCTTCTGCATTTGGACATTTATTAGGGTCAATATCCCATATCTGTTTTTCAATAGACGGGAGTATTTTAATTAAATATTTTTTTCGTTCATTAGATAATGTATCGGGAAATTGTATATTAAATTTAATAATTAAATCTCCATAATCAGTTCCTTCTCCATTCTTTTTCATACCCTCTCCCATTATTTTCATAATTTGATTAGGAATAATAATATCAGTTGTTTTAATTTTAAGATATCGATTGTCTAATTGTTTATAAATAAATGTTGTTCCGCATAATGACTCTACTAGAGATATTTTTTTATGATAAATAAGATTTTCACCTTCTCTAATGATACCAGATTGTGATTTAATTTCATTAATAATGACATATAAATCGCCAATTTCTTCATAATCAGGAAACCAATCTCCATGACTTCGTAATAGAATTTGCTCTCCATTACAAGTTCCTGGTCTAATATATAATTCAATTGATTTAGCTTCAATAACATATTTTAAAGCACTGCATTTATTACATTTATGTTGTTCTTCAATGGTATAACCTTTTGCGTTACATTTATAGCATTCTTTCATTATTTGTTGCACCATTGGACCCAATCTTCGAATTTCTGTTATTTTTCCACTTCCAGAACATATTTTACATTCTACAACATCTGATTTATTTTTAGCACCAACTCCTTCACACGGAATACATTTCGCCTGCCGTTGAACTATAAATTTAACATTTTTACCAGTATATAAATTTTCAAGTTCAATATTAACTAATTTTTGTTTAGCAGATGGTTTTTTTGGTTTTTGAGGTCGTCCACCTGACATATTATTAAATAAATCAGATAATCCTCCCATTCCACCACCCATACTACTTTCCATATTTCTGAATATATCAAATGGTGAAGAAAACCCACCTCCTCCCCCACCTTGAATACCTTCTTCTCCATATAAATCATATTGTTGTTTCTTAGAAGGGTCGCTTAATATTTCATATGCTTTACTTATTTCTTTGAATTTTTCCTCAGATTCTTCTTTATTATCGGGATTTCTGTCAGGATGATGCTTTAATGCTAATTTTCTATATGCCTTTTTAATTTCATCTGTTGAAGAGGTTTTAGTAACCCCTAACATCTCATAATAATTAACACTCATTTTAAATATAGATTATACTATAGATTATGTTATAGATTATGTTATAGATTATACTATAGATTAAATATATAATATATTTATTACTTACTTCTTATATTCAAAAATCATAATAATATTTTATATTAAACAAAAAAATGTAAAATGTTTTTTTTTTATTACTAAGTAAGGATTAAGGATTTGTGATGATTCTTCCACCGCGTGAATCTATCTTATATAATAAGTGATGTTTCTTACAAAATTCTTGAATGATTGGTTTCAAAACTGCTCCATTATCAGAATGTAATCCTCTTCCACATATAATTTTAAATTGTTTAGTTTTTAGTAAATCATCTTTAATATCTTTTAAATAATATTTTAATAAAATATCTGACATACCATGAATATCAATTTCAGTTTTTGATATGGTTTTAATTATTGTATATAACATTTTATTTGCTTTCATTTCATCAAATAGTTCTTGAACCTTTCCGTAGTTTTCAGCATTATCGAATGCTTTAATACATGTTGTATATGTAACATCAGTTGGTTT
>Ga0209632_10002048_pt1 | contig 19650 bp, 18 predicted proteins | sample COG_10_FD_184754 | JGI IMG/M metagenome (GOLD analysis project Ga0209632, IMG submission 184754) | Pelagic Microbial community sample from North Sea - COGITO 998_met_10 (SPAdes) (version 2) | ecosystem: Environmental > Aquatic > Marine > Neritic zone/Coastal water | place: Helgoland, sampling... | reverse complement strand
GAAGAATGGTAAATGTGTTGGTTTTCCTCTGGTGTCGTCAAATGATAAGATAAGTAGTCTTCAAAGTCGTGTGGTAGAATTCCAGCGGTCAAACGAGCGTGCGCCTACAGCGGATGAACTGAATGAAATGTATCCTGAGGTGTATGTGTAGGTAAGTGTAGGTAAGTGTAGGTAAGTGTAGGTAAGTGGTGTGTGTGTAGGTAAGTAAGTAAGGTAAGTAAAGTAAGTAAAGTAAGTAAAGTAAGTAAAGTAAGTAAAGTAAGTAAAGTAAGTAAATTTTTTTAATTGTGATGTTGGTATATGGTGATGATGGTATGTTGGTATATTGGTATATTGGTATGTTGGTATATTGGTATATTGGTATGATGGTATATTGGTATGATGGTATATTGGTATGATGGTATATTGGTATGATGGTATGTTGGTATATTGGTATATTGGTATGATGGTGATGATGGTATATTGATATGATGGTATGTTGGTATGATGGTATAAAAATAGTTCCGTTGAATCCACATAAAAATAGTTCCGTTGAGCCAGTTGAATCCACATAAAAATAGTTCCGTTGAGCCAGTTGAATCCACATAAAAATAGTTCCGTTGAGCCAGTTGAATACACATAAAGATAGTTCCGTTGAACCGGATGAATAGGCTGAATATTTTGCTACCGATTTCTCGTTTTTGTTACCGATTTCTTGATCTATATAATTTAACGGTATCCTTATACTATATAGTATAGTTCCGTTGAGCCAGTTGAATAGGCTGAATTTTTTGTTACCGATTTCTCGTTTTTGTTACCGATTTCTTGTTCTATATAATTTAACGGTATATTCGTTACACTATATAATTATTTCTGATATTATAATGATATTATAATGATATTATAATGATATTCTATATAATCGTTCCGTTTATACCCGATGACATATAGTCATATGGTATTACACTATGGTATTACACTATGGTATTGGATTGATATTCGCGACACATTCACATGAGTATTCGGGGACTTTGGGGATTTTTTTGGTTGAATTTGTTGCTAATTGATGCTTACGTGTGAGTATGTGCTTTTTAAAATCCTTTTTGCTACTAGTTGAATAGTCACATAATTTACAGGTTAATTCGTTGGGATTTCTATAGAGGTTTATGGTTGCCGTCGGTTGCTTAATATAGCAACACATTAAATCCCTAACCCTTTTTCCACAGTTAATCAAACAGTAATTTCCTTTGCCATATCAGAAATAATTTTATTATCTTCACGAGGCTCCTTTAACACCTCAGAAATCGTTTTAAGGTATTCATCTGGTTTATTTTCCAAACACGACATTGCTTTGATAGTTTTATTTGTAATTGAATTCAGCGCATTCTTTATCTTTGGATTATTTCTCTCTTCTTTCTCCCATTTATCATCATCCTTCACGTATATAATCTCTTTCTTGGTATCACTACAATGAAGAGGACGCTTGACAATATCCAAAGCATTAAGTTTATCTATTAATATATTCGACATCCCACTGGTTTGACCGTCGTTACCAATACGTAACATATCTTCTATACTTAATTGAATTGAGTCTACAAAATCAGTGAGGTTCATGGCGTCTTTGCATTCCTCGTTAAGAAATATATTGATATTGAAGTTTTGATTGTTACTATTGTTGGTGTTATTGGTTATGGTAGAAGGCTCTATCTTTTTACATAACTCAATCATCATTTTTTTCATCTCCAAATTATCTTTTTTCATCTCCAAATTTTCCTTCAATAAATATTCCATTGTTGGCTCTACCGTAATTTCGGTATCCTGCGAAGACTCTTTGTATGTGCATTTATTTTTATGATTGTTTAAGCTTTGGCGATGTTTATATTGTTTTCCACAATCACAAACATATTCGGCGACTTTTAATGAAAATCCCGAAGTATTTGTAAGTATTTTATGCTTTGTAGTAAGTAAATGTTTGTTAAAGTCCTTTTTATTCCTACATTTATAGTCACATGTTTCACATGAAAATATTTTTGGGATTTTTGGGGATATAATGGAAGTCATTTGTAAGTATATATTACTTACATAAAAATCCCTAAACCTTTTCCGCAATTAATCATAAAAAAGTCATGGTAACAAACAAAATAATAGAAAATGGTAATTAGAGCGTTATGCTCACAACCAACTTTTTTGCAAAAAAGAGAGATTTATTCTTCAAAATATTTCAATGAACAGTAGTTTTAGTTTTATTTTTCATCAAAAAATATCAAAAAAAAATAAAAAAGTTTATATGAGTTAAATTATAATTACATGTTGGTTTTAATGGAAGGAGGGAGGAGTGAAACTTTAATACGATACGTTTTCTTATATACTTTCTGGTATGCTTTCTGATATGCTTTGCCCTCAGGTGTTTTCCTCGTCTTATTATTGAATTCGCGTTGTTTTTGTAGTCGTTTTTCCTTTTTCTCAGCCGGCTCGGTTTTACGAGCATCGTTAGATTTCTTCACTCTAATCTTACGTAGTATTGCGGAATCTTTTTGTGCCTGAGTGAGATACAAACTACTGGTGTTATATACTACTAGTATTACGTTGGATCTGGTCTGTCGTTTAGCATGAACAACATGCTGTGCTTTGGTCAACGGATAGATATTCATGATTATTTGGAGGTTTGTTTTGTGTTATTTTTGAATATCTCATATATAGGCGTTGAGAACGGTCAATTTTATTGAGCAAAAAATGTGAAAAAATGTGAAATAATGTAAATACAGTTATAATACATGCTACCGACTTCTCAGGAGTGCTACCGATATCTCATTTTTGCTACCGATTTCTCAGAAATGCTACCGATTTATTGATTCGTCAATATACACTACTATATACACTATTATACAATACACACCATACACACCATACATACCATACACACCATACACACCATACACACCATACACACTATACACTATATACTGTGGATAATCATATAAATATATATTCACTAGTATTGCTATACGGGTATGACCAAAGGTATGAACAAATATAACGATACATACGATAATTTAGTGGCGCCATTATATGGTCCGGTCCGTGACTGTATTCACGATAATACATTATTACAAACAAACGATGGTCCTCAATTATATCGTGTAGCCGAACGGATTGATATGACCATGTATAAAACATATAGCATAGACCCTGATGGGTGCGAAGACGCGGATGACGCATTTAGTATTTATGAGGAAGATGGGAAATTATTTTTGGCGATTCATATTGCGGACCCAACCGAGTACATAAACCCTAATTCTGAATTATGGAGGGACATTGAAACCCGCGTGGTTACTCGCTATCCATCTAATAACCGTCCTATCCATATGATTCCGGACGAAATTATGGAAAAGGCGAGTCTAATGGTGAATAAACACGGGTGTATAAAACTAGCAATCACTGTATTGACTGAAATTAACAACATCACGTACGAACCCATCGGAGGAATCAAGCTATTATTTACAAAGGTGAAGGTGACTACTGAAAACGCACTGAGTTACAAACACGCAGGCAATAATGCTGACTACATTGATACATTACAAAATGGTTTGCGCATAAGTGACGCGCTATATAAGATTAGAAGCGGAAAGACAAAGGGGACTGTATTAAACGAAGTATCTACTGCGTTTCCGAGATACGACGATAAGCGTCTATATTTATATTCAGATACAAAGGAGGAAATATCAATGAAACAAATGATTGCGGAATATGCTATATTTGCAAACACCTTTGTGGGCGAGTATTTAAAAATTAATTTCGAAGGGAGGGGGATATATCGTATATGTAACGCGAGCGAATGGTTGAGTACTGTATATTCAGACATTACGGGTCCGGAACTGTTAAACGAAATTATAGTCAATGGAATCAAGGCAGAGTATATCTCAACAGTCAAACCTCATGATTTAGTAGGGGCGGCAGAATACACACATTTCACATCGCCTATCCGACGTTTATCGGATTGTGTGTGCCACTATTTATTAAAATATATCCATTTAAAAACGGGTAATCCCACTCTGCCAGTTCCCTTTTCAAACGACCAGTTGCGCAAATACTCGGACGATTGCTTAAAAACAACGAAACGCATGAAGAATATACAGTATAGAGATACGAAATTCAGACTTATAGAAACTATGAGGGACATGTTATTATCAAACGAGACCATTGATATACAGTATTACGTATCAAGTTATACTGGAAGATTCCTCAACATCATTATCAACAAAATAAATGAACATACCGTATATTTGTCTTACACATTGAGAATTTGTGATCTACAAGTAGAGTATGTATTACGAGAAGAAAAACACATGACTATTAAGGAGGCGAACCTTATTGGCAAATTTGACGAAGGAGGATTGCCAGAAATAGACGCACTTTTCATTAAATAATTCTCTCTACTTTAATTTATTATTGTATAAAGTCTATAGTATTACATAATTAAATAATTAAATTAAGAATGATAATACATTTCGTACCATATCATCGGGTAGATTTGTGTTGTGTTCGATGGAGTCACTATAGTGTTTTGTGAGGCGTACTATTCTATTATGCTTGGTGTTGGTGTAAATACCCTCTACTTTTTTTTGAAAGGGTTGAATGATTGATTGACGATTATGATTAATTACGTCGGTCATTTCAATAGTGCGTTCAATACGGGTTAATTGTGTAATCATGGATAAGAGATGGTTAATACGTAATTCCTTATTAGTCATCATTGGATCTTTGAAGAAATTAGGAACTACGATTCGCTTATATTTATTTATTTCTCTGTTATAATGCCGTATGCTACTGTTGTAAATTTCCCTGTTATTTTTATTTATATTTATGTCTGAAGGACGAATCGGGAGTAGAGGTTTGGGTTTTCTATTTATTAAAACATAGTCATTTAAAAACATCTTTATATGCCACATTTCGATCGGATCCGGATTTGAAATGAATAAATTATCGTCGGTTGAGGAGATGTTATATATTGTTTTGAAACCAGGTATGCCATTATAATTGGTTATAGTGTTATCTTTGACGCGTTCGAGTAATTGTTTATCTTGAGGAAAACGGTGCATATGTTTTTGAATTACTATTTCTTGTCTGTGTTTGTTTTCTAAAAGTTTTGTTCTGTCGCTGTATAATTCTTGGTGGTCTCTTAGTGCTAGAGACATTTGATGTTTGTCTTTGAATACTGATTTCTGTTTTTTCTGTTTTTTCTGTTTTTTCTGTTTGATATTACTGGGGTTAACTCCAGCAATAAATCCATTTTTAAATTGGCATGTGCGAATATTGTGTCCGTGGGCAAAGCAAACTGAGCAAGGCATTTTTAGTTAATAACAGTTTTGATATGTTATGTCGGTGTGTTAAACAGTAAGCTGTGTGATTTGTTGTCAATTTTATATAACTTGAATGTTTGTATGAATATTTGTAAGAAAGTGTAAATAAAAAATCTTAAATTTTAAAATAATTAAAAAACTAAAAAAGTGTTTATAAATTTAATTAAGTGTATATATGATAAAGGTTATAATTTTAATTATTCAAAGGTGTTTCAAAGGTGCATCAAGAAGGTCGTCGTCGCTATACATATCATCTGAAATAGCGTATTTATTTGGTTCAATTTTTGCCACATGCATCAATTGGTATGTCACTTCCTTCTCCCGGCATTTCAGCGCGATTTCATTCCATTCAATGGGCCTCACGCAAAGAAATGTATATTTGCTGGTTGCGTTCAACTTTAATTTTGGGTTCTCCATGCCATCCATCATACGTTCCATCAAGTATTCCATTGCCATATCCTGGGAAAAGTTATACTTAAATATCCCAGGAATCTCACGGACGGTATTCCATAGGTCTTTAATCACGGCGCTTCTCACACCGTATCCGATGTTTTTGCGAGTAGTGGCAGTAGTGGCAGTCATTATAATAGTTTGTTGTTTTGATATTTTATTACTTTGATCAATATTCTTTTTTGTCAATTTTTTTTACGAAAAAAGCAAAATTTTAGCTTTAAAAATCGTACAATAATTCTCTCTACTTTTATTTTTAATTGTATAACGTTCATAGTATTCAGTTGAATGTACCGATGGTATAGGTTCAAATAGTCGTATACAATATCATATATCCAGTATTAATTAAAGAGGATAACGTATGATATTGTATGGGTATATAGATATATTTTTTGTTACCGATATCTCATTTTTGTTACCGATTTCTGTATGCTATATAATCAGGCGATCAAACGGGGCAATATTTAAGTATATATTATAAAACAATATAGAGGACGAGGCGACCTCAACGGAACTATGCGGGCCTTAGAATTACACAGTACATCATAATACGGATGGTTTATATAGATTAATCAATACACATAATCAATACACATAATCAATACACATAATCAATACCCATAATCAATACACTCTTCAATACACTCTTCAATACACTCTTCAATACACTCTTCAATACACATAATCAATACAATCTTCAATACCCTCTTCAATACACATAATCAATACCCTCTTCAATACACATAATCAATACCCTCTTCAATACACATATTCAATACACTCTTCAATACACTCTTCAATACCCAATTCAATACACTCTTCAATACCCTCTTCAATACACATAATCAATACACTCTTCAATACACAATTCAATACACTCTTCAATACACAATTCAATACACAATTCAATACACTCTTCAATACACTCTTCAATACACAATTCAATACAATCTTCAATACACAATTCAATACACATATTCAATACACATAATCAATACACATATTCAATACATTCTTCAATACACATAATCAATACATATAATCCGTACAAATGGTAAAGACAAATATACATCTCTCCCCCTGTAAGAACCGCTGTAAGAACCGATGTAAGAACCGATGTAAGAACCGATGTAAGAACCAACGAATCAATACACGTGATAAGAAACATGATAAGAAACATGATCATAAATTAAAACGATTATATCATAATAACTTAAATATTTGCCGACATATATTCTACAATGGTTCCTGTTTTTGGATTTTTAGTTTCTGTAGTGTATACATCTGTTATAGGTACATTATTAATATTTCAGAGCGAGGGCCATGAAATCCAATATTATAGAGACCCCAATATGAGAACCCAAGTACACTATTTTATTCGTTAACTAAAATAAATATATGAAAAAAATTAAAAAAACCTAAAAACCCTAAAAAAAATTGACGAAAAAATAACCAGATACTTACATTAAAAATTAATATATACAACATTATAAAAAAAAATTTGCATAATGAGTACCGTTTCTTCATATACCAATCTACTGGAACAGACCAACTTTATGGCATTCGCACCTACCCCAGTCTCCGACATGACCCCTGATATGGATTATGGAATTGAAAGTGTTTCATGTGAATTAGCACGGGCATTTTATTTCTACCATCGTGATAAACTGGTTGATGTAAGAGATTTGGCCGATGTCTATACATTATACTCAGAATCATGGCGATTTTGGTGCCCACTACATCTTATTTATGCTTCTCGGAGTACCAAGCAGGTGATGTATGCGATGACCTACTATATTCGCGCTTGTCAAATTTGCGAAAGTAATGTAGTTTGGTATTCCGATCCCTATATTCCTTCCATGCCAAGAAATTTCCCAAACCAACTAAACCTTATCAGTAATGTGACTATGAGAGACACGCGAAAAGAATCGCCTGTATGCGAGATGATAATGGATGAAATATAGATTTCATCTTAGAATTATGTAGGAACAGTAAGTAACCATCCCCGATAACAACAGATAATAATCACACAATAATCACACGATAACCATATGATTAACCATATGATAATAATATAAAAATGATATCATAATAATTAAGATTTAAATAATAGTAAGCTTTTTTTTGATGATTATATAAATATTGGTTAATATATATATTTATGGTTTATTTAATAGAAATATCATTCACAACAAAGGGAAATTCAGAGATAAGTTCGTTAATTTCTCGGATAGAGGAGTTATGTATTGTTTATAATTGTATGGATAACTATCACATTACCGAGCCTAGAAATGAAAAGTATCCGAATGAACATTTTTACATTTTCAGTTGTAGATTTGATATTGAAAATAAAACCAATAATATATCAGAAATAAATAATTTTATAAAAGAAATAAAAAGAAATAAGAAGCTGAACGTAGACATCATTACAAACGAAGATATAAAATGTGATTTGTTATACGTATCTCCCTATTATCTTAAAAACATAATGTGCAGTGACGCGCGTAAAAAGTATATTGAAACGCAACGCCGTCGTAGTCATTCGGAAACGGATTATATGATATTGAGACAATTTAGAAACGAGTTGTCTAAATACAATGATACCTTTGTGAATGGAAATGATAATATGATTATTTCATATGAAACATATCTGGGTATTATTAAATAATGGCATGTGTGATGGTGTTAAATAATAATCCTATAAATAATCCTATTAAACAATCCTATTAATATAGTGTATCTTTGTTTACCGAATATTTGGGAGATTTGGGAGATTTGGGAGATTTGGATGACATCATTTTTTTATGTTTTCCAGACGATAATATATTGGAATATATCTTTTTAGTTTTCTTTTCAGAACAGGATGATTTACCCGATGATTTTCTTTTTCTAGAGTTCTTTTTCTTTTTATTTTTTGACGTACGTTTAGCGTTCGTTTTAGTGTTCATTTTAGTGTTCATTTTAGTCTTTGATTTACGGTTACATAGTGATTGTTTATATGAATAATTGGGATAAGGTGTAAGAGATAATGTTTCGTGTTTTGGAAACTCATCTATTTTTATCTCTTCAGTAGTGTGAGGTGCAGTTAACATATTACCTAAATCATCTAATGTAAATTCACGGATTTCATATTTTTTCCCATTTAAGTTTAATTTCATATTGATTTCATCATCTGTCAAAGACTGTAGGTGCCACGAGGAGTCTTCGTGTACATCATTATTTACATTCATTTTTACTGATCCGTTAGAGATTAACATTTATTATTATATATTACATATATTAATAAATAGTGAGTGTATCTTAAATTAATTAAGTATATCTTTTGTACCCTGGATAATATTAGACGTCATGTAATCTTTACGATAATGGATAAATTTTCATGGATAAATTTTAATGGATAAATTTTAATGGATAAATTTTAATGGATAAAATTGAAATAATGAATACGCAATATAAGTTATCATATAAACCATGAGAAGTCTAGTTACCGTGACCGAATTATTAAATAATATTAAAAAAATGATACGAATCCGTGATTATCCAACACCATTAGGAAGATGGGGATTAAAACTATCTGAAAAGCAGGTAGTTCACCGTATTGAGTGCGCGAATGAAGATCATTGTGGTCCCTGTGGTCAGTACAATTATGATACAAAGGTTATGAATAATCAGTATAGCAAAAAAGAAAAGAAATAAAATATAATTAACTCTATACTACCTCCGTAACAACACCGTAACAACACCGTAATTTACAGATTTTTTTAACTAAAAGTGAATAACCTGATGTATATGATTGAATAATTTATAGTTATAATCAATATAAGCATTTTCATTATATTCTTTTCCGGTTAATTTCGTAACCACGCGACAAAGAGAATCCGAATCTAAGTCATATTGATTTAACTTACTTAAAATTGAATTTACAATTTTATCAATCATTAATGATGTGTTCTTATGATTAATATGATCCCAATATTTCCCATTATAAATCATAATTACATTTTTGTTGTTATGTTTGAAAGCGCACAATGGTGTACTATAATTATGATTATCTTCAACAATTTTACATATAGATACATTTAATTCTTCATGTAAAATATTATGTACATGTTCTTTTTTGATTGAAATAGTTTTCAACCATTCATCATATGAATTATCGCACTGTTTATTCTGAAGTAAATACTCTTCAGGAAGGATTTCTACCTTTTTATATTTTTTCTCTAGAAGGTTCAAACGTGTTTTTAAATGTGTGCATTCATTTTTACATTCATTATACTTTATAGCAATCTCCTTTACCATAGTATATAGTTCATATGTAGACGGTAAGTCCTGTATTTCTTCATCATCATATGATTTGTCTTTCAACATTTCGCAAACTATAATATGTCTATTATAAAACGATTTGCGCTTATAATCTTTATAACACGTAGGGCATGTTAAATTTCGTTTAGTATCCATGTTTCACTGATATGAATCCTCCAACAAAAATAATCAATTTTATAATAAAACAGTAACCAAATATGATAGGTAGATATTATCTATATTATCTATATTATTCTATACCATAAAATATCTTAAATATGCATAAATAAATTTCTGAATATAAATCCGTGATATATCTACAAAGTAATAATATTTTACAAATGATGGATGATCTTTAATTGAATTGTATCCATGATAAATAAGGTACGATGATCCAACAATAATCTGAATTATAATTAATCGTATGATATGTAATATTTTCTGACTATAATTAATTTTTGGACTAGTGATATCGTTAATATAATAACACATGTTACTTGGATATTCATTTAATAAAAATGCATGTATATCCAATATCCCATTCATGACGCGTTCTATATTATTGACTTCGTTTTTAATGTTCAGCATTCCCATGATATATTTATAATCCATACATAAATTAATGAATAGCGATTTTTCATCTTGAAATACATGTGGCATAAGTCCGTCTAAAAATCTATTTTTATACAGTAGCCGTTTTCCACAAATAAGTGGTATATAAGATGATTTTAAAATAGTCTCTAACAGGTCGTTGTTATTTTTATATTTTTTCCTGACAACGCTTTTATTTTTACGAACATCGTGATATGATAGAAATATTTTGTTATTACATCTTTTATAAAAATCATTATCCATTTTGTTTAGTAACTGGGTCATTATATATTTTAATATGAATAAATTCCCATATTTTTTAAAATGTTCACGAATGAGACTATATACACTCGCGCAAAAGTCCAAATCGTCTAGTTCGTACAAAATACATAAAATAGATCCGATACTACATCCTGACAATTTTTTAATTGTTATTTTGCCCTCTTTTTCAAGTTCTTTAATATAATATAGAGCACCTAAAATATAACTACCGCTGAACGCTCCTCCATCTAATATTAAATTAATCTCGCCATAATGTTTATCAGGTAAATTGTGTATAAGTTTATTTATATATATTTGCATAGTTATTATAGAAAATATATATTTATATATTTATTTTTATCCGTATTATTAGTCGTTAATTATTATCTATATAATTTATGACGAATATAGTTCAAAAAAATAAAAATATTGAGGGAGGTATTCCTTCTTATGATATTTCAATAGATGAATCAATAGAAAAACCATCAGATGAATCAATAGAGAAACCATCAGATGAATCAATAGAGAAACCATCAGATGAATCAATAGAGAAACCATCAGATGAATCAATAGAGAAACCATCAGAGGATTTAGCAGAGAAACAAGCAGAGGATTTAGCAGATATATCAGAAACAGAATATTTAAGTTTATATAACAATAGCGTACTTGGGAAAACACTAGATACCTCCTTTTATAGTAAAATAAAAGAAACCTGTTGTAAAATTCCTGGTATATATTATTGTGTTTTACATACCCTTTTAATGATTTTAATTGGTATTATTGTATTGTTTGTGACAAATAAATATCACTTATGTATGGCACTATTGGTGATATCATTAGATGCTGTAGCAAATGTAATATTTTTTGATTGTCCTTTAAGTAGTCTTGAGAAAAAATATTTGAAAACTAGTATGATCGAAACCCGATTGAAGTCACTTCAAAAATTCGGAATAATGTATGCAAACAACCGATATTATGATACGCAGTTAGAGGTTATAATAAATGGATGGACCATGTGTGCGGGAAAAATATTATTTCTAATAATATTTGATTCATTTAACATAAAGTATTAAAGTAAAGTATTAAAGTAAAGTATTAAAGTAAAGTATTAAAGTAAAGTATTAAATAATATTAATTAAACGAATAATTTAAGTATGAATATAATATTTATAGTGTATTGCTAGTGTATGTCAAATCCCTCTGAATATAATTTAATAAGTCATTTAAACCACATATTAAGATCATTAAAAATAAATTATAAGAATTGGTTTGTATTATTTATATCGTGTGTAATAATGTGTTATAAAACCTCTATTATATGGGGATGTATAGCATATATACTTTGTATATTTTACGCTTATTTTGCCCATCGGATATCGCATGAACCAGCAGGTTTCTTTTTGAATAGAGCTCATATCTATCATCATGAACATAGCGATTGGTCGTCTCATGCGATTCAGGTATGTGTAGAACTAGCAGCTAGTTATTCGCCTATTGTATATTTTTACTATTATTTAAATATGGAAAATTCTCTTTTCCTATGCGATCCGTACATCTTTATGTTTTTTTCTATATTTTACACATCAACCCATAATGTAAATTATGGAATGTTTAGTGTCAATAAGGTTCATGCTAAACATCATGAGGATTATACTGTAAACTATGGTCCTGACATTTGTGATATTATATTCAGAACCAAATATCCGGAAAATGCCGTGGAGAATACAGATCATTATATACCAAATGCTATTGTAGCAACAATCATCACTGTTGGTTTTAGATACATGTATGAAGGACTAGACGGTAATAAACAACAGCTTTTGAAGCACTTCCTATTTAAACTATATGTGTTAATATATTTTGTGGTGATATATTTCACAGTGAAGCAATCAATTATTGATGTTAATAAAATGAAGGAATGTGATATGAATGAATTTGAATCACGTATTACAGAACTAATTAATAAACTACAAAGCAATAACATCTAGTAACATCTAGTAACATCTAGTAACATGTAATAACATATTTAATAATATATAGTTAATTAAATATGTTTAAAAATTAAAATTGACTTACATAATGTATCTTAGTATGAGTAACATTATATGGATATTTATATTTTAGATGCAGTAGATAGTTTGTTTGATTCGCGTGGATGGTGCGTATCAAAGTTGGTAGAGGATAAATCTACCAATAAATCAAACAATAAATCAAATAATACTTCCTCTCATCAACCCTATTATCGGTCATATTATCGAAAGTATTTTGAATTGGATAGATTTGAAATATCATCATATAGCAATGCCATGTATGAGTGTACTGTACCTCTAAAAGAAGTAGGATATACAGTTGTGATTGAAAAAGAAAAAATATACGATTTTATGTATGAACATATTCAAAAATTTTAAATTGTACAGACAATAAAATTGAAGCTATTTTAATTTTTTAATGGAATCAAATATAAATGAAAGAATAGTTTCGTGTAAAATATGGAACAATATCGCACGCGTTACAATTATTTTGTTAACCATGCGGGAATACAAAAAATACCTCATCAGGAAAATGGTGTTATGTGGTGTATTGAAAGTGAAATTGCTGAACAATCCGAACATACTATTCGTGGAGGCATAATTGCCGATGAAATGGGTTGTGGAAAAACATACATGACCATAGGACTAATTGTATGTAATTTTGTACCTGCTACTCTTATCGTACTTCCGCTATCATTAATGAATCAATGGAAACAGTCCATATTCGAGTCCACCGGACATATTCCTTTTGTTTACTATGGACACACCATGAAGAAAGCTAACGTTCAAAATATATTAGCATCGTCTCCCATTGTGCTAACAACTTACGGAGTAGTTTCATATGATCTGAATAATCCCAATCCTCTCCATTCTATTAAATGGGATAGAATCATATTTGACGAAGCGCATCATATGAGAAATTCATCTACGCAAAACTATTGCGCTGGAATATCTTTGAAGAGTGACATTAAGTGGTTGATTACTGGTACTCCTATTCAAAATAAAATGAATGATTTATATGCTCTATGTAACATATGTGGCATAAAACGCCCGGATAAACTCCCGTTGGATAAATTGAAACTCCATATTCTAAGAAGAACGAAATCTGAAGTGGGAATACATCTTCCTGCGCTTTACATTCATGAAAAAATTATCAGCTGGGCGAATGAGAATGAAAAACGAATGGCAAACATTTTACATAAATATACAAATAGTCATGTTTATAAGCATGTCTCTAAGGTTAGTCCTGGTAAAAAATGTAGCGATTTGTCCGATGAGAAATCTAATAACATCAATAACGTCAACAATAACAGAGATGAATGTATGGATGATTACTCCCCCATTAATCCTAAGCGTATCATTGTTCAAAGTGATGATAAAACCCAATATCGTAATGATTCTGTAGATGACTGTATGTGTATTTACGAATCAAAAACTGAAATCGATATCAAATTAGAGAATTATGTACAGAAAATCTTAGGAAATCATTGGTTGACCTACTATTTCCGTTCACAACAGATGTGTATATGTCCAATGCTACTCAATAAGCTGGTCAATGATTCTTCAAAGTGTGAATTGAGCGACAAAACTATAGTTAAAAATTCATTGTTCAATATGAATAAAATAAATGAACTCGTTATGAGTATTAAAACGAGAAAAGATAATGGAAATAAAAAAATAGTGTTTTGTAGTTTTAGACAAGAAATGGATACTATACAAACGCTTCTGAAAAGACAACATGTTCATAATGTTGTAGTATATGATGGGCGGTTAAGTAAGAAAAATAGAGCTTCCATTTTGTCGTCAGAACCGACTGTATTACTCATGCAGATAAAAATGGGGTGCGAAGGATTGAACTTACAATACGCAAATGAAATATATTTTGTAGGTCCTTTATGGAATCCTGCAATGGAGGACCAAGCTATTGGAAGATGTTATAGACTTGGACAGAAAAAGGTAACGCATGTCTTTAAATTTACCATGGAAAATATTGATTATGATATGGATCGTTATGATGGAACCAACAAAACGCATTATCAAATGGATAATTCTATTATTCATTCAATGGATAATTATATTAAGAGAGCTGTGGAATTTAAACGTCTGTTATATATTTAAGTTATACCTTTTATCTTTAAGGTAATCAATAGATAATGATGTATTTTTTTACATGTAAAATATAATATTTTATATGTAATTTTTTCGGGCTTAGCAGGGAATCGAACCCCGGATCTCCTACTCCCAAAGCAGGAATCTTACCACTAGACCACTAAGCCTTAGTTCGTTGCGAAAAAAAAGACGCCTTTGTCTTCACTAATATTACGGTTATAGTGTTTAAATAATAATCGCCGAATAATAATAAATGGTTCACTAATTTTTTTATATTTTTTATATATCTTTCGACATCTCTTACCTCACTCTTACCTCTCTTTACATCTCTTTAAAAATTCTACTCATACAAATATCCATCGCTGGATAGGTATCAAACGGATCCCTCCGAATAATTTCATATTTCCGTGTATCTTCACATTCCATATCATGACGTTCGCATTGTATGCGTCTTTGTTTGATATCCTCTATCGCTACTGTAATGTCAACATCTGATATTAATGTTCTTAAAAATGATTGTGTATATCGCGGGTTAGTGCGATCGACCCTACCCAACCATAATATCATAAGGTCTTCTATTGAATAACCCTTTTCAATTATTTGTTCACATATAATCTTCGGTGTTGCGAATGGACAATTTTCTGTAATATTATATGAATCGTCCGTAGTGACACGATAATGACTACGCGTTTCTCCATCATACTCGGTCCCGAACCTGCTCAGCGACTCGCTAATAGACTCGCCAATAGACTCATCAATAGACTCGTCGCTAGAATCAGACATATACTCCAAATCTTCCGTAAGACTATTGCGACATAGCGGACAGCTACCATTTCTCTTTAGTGATTTCATAATACAGTTGAAACAAAATTTATGACCACATGGTGTGGTACAGTTATTTTCATTTCCCAGAACTTCGTAACAAATAGAACATTCCATTTTGTGGAAGGTTAAATAATATATATATTCTTTATTTTTTTTTGAAATATATATAAAAATATACATTGTGTCAATTTTATGTAACCTTTTATGTAACCTTTTTGTAACCTTTATGTAATATATTATACACCTGAATATTTGTATCTATTTCGTATTCCATATAAAGGTGTATTATTTTTATTAGTTGTACTGTTGGGGAAGATCAAACTATTATTAGTTATCGTCATACCACGTGGGTTAGGATTTGTACTTCTATTGTTTTGACTAGCAGAACCTAACGTTTTTTGTAGTGAAGACTTTCCCCTCAGAATTTGAGCCATTTGTTGAGCTTTTGTGAGTCGTGCGCTATTTTGTTTATGTTCTAATATTTCTTCTTTGCGACGTTTTTGAACATTTTCAACAGTATGATTTTCATATATATTCAAGGTTTGGCTGTTAGACCTCACTGGTCCTGGTTTAAGAGCTACAATTACCTTTCTATAAGTTTTTGAAAATAGTCCTTGACTACTTGTGACTTCATAAGTAATATAATACTCTCCTATAGTTGAAACATCAACAGTTTCGCCTCCTACTATAATAGAACTGGAAATGTCCTTATAATACGAATAATTAATTAGCTCTTCTGCCTTAGCACCACTGTCAATATATGTATCAGTACTACCTAAGTAAATAGTAGTCGGATTGTCGCCCAATATTGTTAAAACTAATGGTAATGGTTCTGGTTCTGGTTCTGGTTCTGGTTCCGGTTCTGGTTCTGGTTCTGGTTCAGGTTCTGGTTCGGGTTCTGGTTGAGGCTCAGGTTCTGGTTGAGGTTCAGGTTCTGGTTGAGGTTCAGGTTCTGGTTCCGGTTCCGGTTCCGGTTCTGGTTGAGGCTCAGGTTCTGGTTGAGGTTCTGGTTCAGGCTCAGGTTCCGGTTCAGGTTGAGGTTCCGGTTCAGGCTCAGGTTCCGGTTCAGGCTCAGGTTCAGGTTCAGGCTCAGGTTCAGGTTCAGGTTCAGGCTCAGGTTCAGGCTCAGGTTCAGGTTCAGGCTCAGGTTCAGGTTCAGGTTCATAATCATCAGTCACATGTACAATACGCGTGGCAATTGAAAAGTTTCCAGATGAATCAGTCGCTTTATATTCGACATTGTAGATACCAATGTTATTTTCATCTATCGTATTCGTAATTACAATTGTAACTGATGTTCCGTCATAATTGTCATACACTTTAACACCATATTCTATATACGCTGTATCAACTAACATATAGTATGGATTTCTGCCAATAATGGTTATCACAGGAGGTGTAATATCAGGTTCAGGTTCTGGCTCTGGTTCTGGTTCTGGTTCTGGTTCTGGTTCTGGTTCTGGTTCTGGTTCTGGTTCTGGTTCCGGTTCCGGTTCTGGTTCTGGTTCTGGTTCGGGCTCCGGTTCTGGTTCTGGTTCAGGTTCCGGTTCAGGTTCAGGTTCAGGTTCAGGTTCAGGTTCAGGTTCAGGTTCTGGTTCCGGTTCTGGTTCAGGTTCTGGTTCAGGTTCTGGTTCAGGTTCTGGTTCAGGTTCTGGTTCAGGTTCTGGTTCGGGTTCAGCCTGAGGTTCTGGTTCAATGAAGGAAATACCACCACCTCCAAATCCCGTATCGTCTTCTGGTTCTGGCTCAGGTTGAGGTTCAGGTTCTGGCTCAGGTTGAGGTTCAGGTTCCGGTTGAGGTTCAGGTTCTGGTTCAGGTTCAGGTTCCGGTTCCGGTTCTGGTTCTGGTTCAGGTTGAGGTTCTGGTTCAGGCTCTGGTTCAGGCTCTGGTTCAGGTTCAGGTTCAGGTTCAGGCTCAGGTTCTGGTTCATAATCGCTTGTCACATTTACAATACGCGTGGCAGTAGAAGAGTTTCCGGAGGCATCTGTGGCGCTGTATATAACTTCATAATTGCCGATAGCAGTTGAAATTACATTATTTTCTACACCAACATCAATTATTCCGTCATGATCATCATAAGCAGTGGCGCCAGGATCATTAAAGCTTTCATTAATTAGCATTTCAAATGGATTTCTACCGCGAATAGTTATCACTGGAGGAGTAATATCTGGTTCTGGTTCAGGTTCAGGCTCGGGTTCAGGCTCTGGTTCAGGCTCGGGCTCAGGCTCTGGTTCTGGCTCTGGCTCTGGTTCAGGTTCAGGTTCTGGTTCAGGTTCCGGCTCTGGTTCAGGTTCAGGCTCGGGTTCCGGCTCTGGTTCAGGCTCGGGTTCCGGTTCATAGATATAGTTATCCGCGCTATTATAATCCACTTCAAATCCAACATCGTGTAAAAACCCAACGGTTACTCTACTTAAAGGTTGTGGTCCACTTAATGGGTTATTCAATGGTGTATTTATATTTGAAGATGCGTTCTCTATATCAATCCCCATATTCTCGTACCAACCAGTCATGAGTTCTTCATCTAATCCTGGATAATGTGTGCCCAAAATAACACGATTATTTTTAGAATATATTTCGCTTCCATTTGCTTCGTACCCTTCTTCAAAATGGACAAATGCCGTACCTGCTCCACCATTATTTTCAATGGGTAGTAAATACCATCCCCATGGATCTGTCAGATTAAATATTTTACTATACTCGCGAACCGCATATGATCCACCATATCTTAAAGTGTTGTCAATATTATAAAATGTATTATAGTTTCCATCCTCATCATACAAATCATCATTATATACTTTAACTTTATCCAAGTAAGATGCTAGATTCATGATACCTAAAATATGTCCTATTTCATGAAGAATTGTATAATAGAGTGCATTATCCGCATCATCACTAGAATACTTAATATTATGAAGTTTGTTAACATATTCGGAACTGATAGTGACAGTTCCTTCGATTGGAATAATTCTTCCAAATTGTCTTTTATCGGATGGGTCTAGTCTATTATATTGGTATAGACTTTTTCCAAACCTAAGTCTATTAAGTTCAAACGGAGACGTGTCGGAACGATCTAAATCATATAATTGGTCTATAACAGATGATCCAATAATTCCATCTCCTAAACTACTACTAACATTAACTTTGACATTAATTGGCAAATGTTCTGGTATGGAAACAATAATGGAATTCCATTTATCTAAAGCTCTTTGAACCTCCGAAACAAAATCCTCTTTGAATAAACCACTACTTGAATCATTTAATATTAATTTATCAGGTTCTGGCTCTGGTTCTGGTTCTGGCTCCGGTTCCGGTTCTGGCTCAGGCTCTGGTTCTGGTTCAGGCTCAGGTTCTGGCTCGGGTTCCGGTTCTGGTTCTGGTTCTGGCTCTGGCTCTGGTTCTGGTTCTGGTTCAGGCTCAGGTTCCGGCTCTGGCTCAGGCTCTGGCTCTGGTTCTGGTTCTGGCTCTGGTTCTGGTTCTGGTTCTGGTTCTGGCTCTGGTTCAGGTTCTGGTTCTGGTTCTGGTTCTGGTTCCGGTTCAGGTTCAGGTTCAGGTTCCGGTTCAGGTTCAGGTTCAGGTTCTGGCTCTGGCTCAGGTTCCGGCTCTGGCTCAGGTTCCGGCTCAGGCTCTGGCTCTGGTTCTGGCTCAGGTTCAGGCTCAGGCTCTGGCTCAGGTTCAGGTTCTGGTTCAGGTTCAGGTTCAGGTTCAGGCTCAGGCTCAGGCTCAGGCTCTGGCTCAGGCTGAAC
>Ga0209632_10002045_pt1 | contig 19664 bp, 11 predicted proteins | sample COG_10_FD_184754 | JGI IMG/M metagenome (GOLD analysis project Ga0209632, IMG submission 184754) | Pelagic Microbial community sample from North Sea - COGITO 998_met_10 (SPAdes) (version 2) | ecosystem: Environmental > Aquatic > Marine > Neritic zone/Coastal water | place: Helgoland, sampling... | reverse complement strand
ACCAGAAGTTCCTGATGTGCCACTTGATCCTGATGTTCCTGATGTACCTGAAGATCCTGCTACATTACCTGAAAGGTTAACTTGCCAATTACAATAATTTCCAGTTCCTACTTGGGTTATAATATCCCCATAACACAAAATTCCTGTAACGGGGTCGTAACTAACAACTAAAGCCGTTTGAAAAGCAGTATCACTATTAGCCATTATCATTTCTTGACCAGCAGAATAAGCTAATCCTACCTCAACAGTAATACAAGTATTACCTACTCCTAAATCCTTACAAGTTGTTGAAGTTGTTGCATATCTATCCCCATCAGCACCTGAGGAACCTGAAGAACCACTATTACCTGATGAGCCACTTGTGCCACTTGTACCACTTGAGCCTGAAGTTCCAGATGTTCCACTTGAACCTGATGTGCCACTAGTACCCGATGTACCTGATGAACCTGGTTCTAATGCATTTGTTCTTTTTAATTGGTCTGTGGTAGTATCAACTACAACTACATCATAATTTGTAGTAGTATCTGGTAAATCTGGTGTAAATACACTTCCTGAAAGTGTTGAAGACCCAGTTATATTTAAAGAACCTGATATAGAAATATCATATGCGTCTGCAGCCTGTAAATGCATCTACTGATTGGGAAACGTGCCAAGCATTGATTGTAAAACCTTGTGAGATTTCATCAACATTTGGATTAAAAATATTTTCTAACTTATTGGCCATCAGGTTTTATTATAAATATTAACTTTTTTTCTTATGGTACTAAACAAACTTTTTTATATGAAGTACCATCGTGAAAATATAACTCAGCTGCTCCACCCCCAGCGTCACAAGCTGTTAACATTCCTGCTTGTCCACTACCAATTGGTGTTCTTAATTGCATTTGTGTAGTACACCCTACATTTAAATTATTTACATAGGTAGTACAAGCAGCAGTACTCGTAATATTTGAACCAACAATAAAGGAACATTCATGTTTAACAAAATTTTCACATCCTCCTACAATATAAGATTCACAAGCAGAAGCTGTATTATTCATACCACCTAAAATTGCTGAGTGTCTAACTGAAGATCTACATGAAGGAGAAGTATTAAAATTTGGATCAATAGTATTTTTACATCCACCTACAATTGAATTACCATAATTTGCACAACCTTTTATTATATTACAATCACCTCCTCCAATAAAAGCTAAACCAGGAGAATTTATACACCCACATATTAAATTATTAGTACCAGACCCTATTATTGAATTTACAATTGAACCAGATATAATATTTTTACAACCCCCTCCTATAACATTTTGGGTTGTAAGAGCGCCAATAGTACTAGGTGCATCTACAGGTCCACATATTTCATTTAAACAACCCCCAAGTATTGAATTGCGACATAAATATGTATTATTCATATTATTCCTGCTTCCTCCACCTATAAAATTTTGATCTGAAGTCCTAGAAGATGTTATAGTATTATTTAATCCTCCTACAATTGATGTATTATTTGCATTAAAAATATCATTATTACACCCCCCACCAATTACTGAAGTTGCACCTGTTACTTGATTATCACCATCCATAGGTAATATAACACAGTTACTACCTGTTTCATATGGACTTACAGAAGGTTGAGGCACAAAACTACTAGCAGCTACATAACCTACAATTCCTGTACTACTATTATAAGATAATACATTTGTTTGAGATATACTTGGAATACCCTTTAGTTGTAAATCAAGATTATTAGAACCAGAGAATAGTAAACTACCTGTAACTGTTAAAGAACCAGATATTGTAATATCATAAGCTTCTGCTTTTGTAAAAGCATCTATTGATTGTGATACTTGTGCAGCTCTTACTACTTGGAGTGTTGAAATTCCGCTATTTGAAAGTGTACAAGCCATTATCTATCTATATTTACTAAAATTGTTGTATCTGTTGTTTGGGAAGTGGGTAAAGGTTGTGCTAATTTACCTACAGCTAACAATTCATGATCATCGTTATACATACCTACAGTAGTTACATAAGGACTAAAATATGAACCTGTTGCAAAATCATAAGGCACACCACTAGAAGTATTTTCATTTCCAGTTAAACTAGATGATATAATACTTGGATTTTGTGAAAAATTAAATTCACTTTCATCTATTGTACACTTATATTGTGTTTCATAAATTGTATATGAACTAGAAAATGAACAAGATATTTGGGAACCTGAATATGCATTTTCTAAACTATTTCCTTCAAAATCTTGTTGTGTTATTACAGCAATACCATGAGGATAAAATATTTGTCCTATATTAATACTAGCTGAAAGTAGATTACCATTTCCATCATCTGTAATTTCTGATGTTTGAGACCATCCACTACTATTATTTAGATTTAATACAAATGATTCAGGTTGAATATAATCCCCATACAATTTAGAAGGTATGGAAAATACTAAAACCTCTTCTCCTGATCCTGTAGGGAAATAACGTGATTGAGTTAATGTAGATTGTAAGTAATTTGTGTATCTTCCGTTAGATCCATTAGGACCAATTAATACATCCCCAGATGGGTCAGACCCAAGAAGTACACTAGCTGTTATTGCATCATCACCAAAACTTGAAGTTAAATAATTTGAGTAATATAATTGTTTAATATTATCATATACTGATGATTGGGATAAAATTAAACTACCTGAGTTAAAGCCTGTTTGATAGTTAGTTGAAGCAGTAAAATTAATATTTAAACCTAGAAATCTATTAACATCAGCATTAGAAGCAGATAACTCGCCGTCACCTTTAAAAGTAAATGATTTATTTACTTCTAATGGCGATACAATTATATCCTGTGAATTGAATTGTTTGAAAGCCGCCATTCATCTTAGAAATCTAGTTTTACTCGTATTAGAGCTTCTTTTGTAAAATCTTTTAAAATTGGTTTTGATAATTTTGCTACAGCAAGTAGATCATTACTATCGTTATACAAACCAACTGTTGTTGGAAATACATTAGGGTTGTTAATAAAATAAGAATAAATTACTTCACCTGTTGAACCTGATATAAATGATGGGTTTTCTGAATAGTTAAATTCTGAACTTCTTGCTCTTACAAATACATAATCAGAAGTAATTGTTTCTTGACATGCTAAACCAAAAGATGAAGCACCACTACTAGACATAGCTAAAAACAATTTTTGTGGGTTATTTTGATCAGAATTTAATGTTCTATTAGTACCATCAGGATCTAAATTAATTCCTTGAGCATTATCTAAATCTAAAGCTTCTCCATTTAGTAAAATAGTTGAAATATCTGGAAGAAATAATCCATAAGAACCACTTTTTTCAGTGTAACCAGTGTTATTTCCATTTAATCCACTAACTTTATTATAAGCTGTACCATTTGAGCCACTAATAACCTGGTATGCTCTCATTGTACCAAAATATTGTGGTATTGTAACATCTTGTGAATTATCAGTTAATTCTAAAGTAGAGTTACCATTACCACTTCCACTTAATCTTAAATTTAAAGAACCTGGGAATAAAGTTTCTTTATAACGGGCTCTTTCTATACTTAGGGCATAAAAATAACTACTTGTAACATTACCAAATGTAAAAGAAGAATTTTCATCTTCTAATACTAAAGTTCTATAAGAGCCATACATAGTAGTTGAAGGTGAATAATTATTTACAGCAGCATTATAAGATAAAGCACCACCTCCTGTTTGATCTCCATAAGCAACAGCAAATTGAACTTGGTTATTGGCTAAATTAGATTCTGTATTATATACATTCAAATAATAATTTCCTGAGGGACCATTTTCTTGGGTTGAGGATGTAAAAAAAGTATTTAAAATAGGTTCATTACCTGTCCATACTGTAGATGAAACAGCATCTGCACTTACTACAAAATCTTCTGGGTCTAATCTTTTAAAGCTCATTTTTTAATTTTTTATACTGCGGTTTTAGTTATAGTTACTGGGACTGTTATTCTTGCTCCACTATCTAAACCTATTACTGTTAAAGTTGTTACTAATGTTGAATTTGTTCCAAATAATGTATTAATAGTGGTAGCTCTTAAATTTATTTGTGTTCCTGTTACGGTTGAAGATACATTGGTTCCAATTGTTTGTGTTGCTGTTGCATTTGCATTTGTAGTAGCAGCAGATTGGATTCCTAATCCTTCAAATGAAGCCAAAGTTCTTACATCAGCAATTGTAGCTGTATACCCACTTGTTTCAAATGTTTGATCATTACCTAAATAGTTTAAAGTTTGAGGTGTAATTGCTAACTGTGCTCCTTGCTGTAAAGTAATAGCAGCATATCCAAGATTTAATATTGGCATTTTAGCTGTACCCCTAGGTAAAGTTGCTAATTTATATTTCATTATTTGACTTTCTAAAGGAAAAGCCTCTAATAATGGTTGGTTTACAATTGCTTCACCATAATATGCAGAACCAGAGGGGTGTGATGGATTATAAAGAGTATAATCTATTTCATCATCTGCTAAAGCAAATTGAGTGATTTGAAATGAACCATCATTTGATGCTAATGCCTCCCTACCTTTTGTAGTAAGAATAGCATCAACTGTAATTATTGCATTATTTAAATATCCCATTTTGTTATTATATAAATGTTGTTATATGTTATAAATATATTAAATTATTATTTTATTCAACTAGTTTGTTATCTATTAAGTTTTTAATTAATGTGTCTGGGCTTGTTTCTAATTCTGTGGTAGTAAAAGGTGGAGCCATAAAACCAGAGGCATTTGTTTTTTCAGGAACTGCATTATAAGGGAATGATTGATTTACAATCATGGATCCTGCATCCTCTACATATCTGCGTATAACAAAATTATCTAAGGGTCTGAATCTTTGAGCACCAAACTCTACGGGTACATAAGTTGGGGTTACACTATCAGGTGTTGGTGAGGTAGCTGATCCTGTTACATAACTTAATCCAAATCCTCTACCTCCATCTGTACTAGTTTTTTCATTTTCTAATGATTCTAAAGCACCAACAGCTAATTCTACGGTTAAGGCAGGATAACCATCATATACTAAACCAGTATCCGTTTGTAAATTTGGAGGGGTAATACCAATGATTGTATAAGTATACTCCTCATTATTATCAAACCTAATTTCATCATATTTTTGAAGTTCCCAAGAATTTTGAACAGGTGGAAACTCTGAATAGTAAGGTTCACGTCCACCAGGAAAATCTTTGTTAAAACTTGCTGTATATACTAAATCCTTTTGTACAAATCCTCTTCCATATGCTTTATTTAATTGTGGAGAAACACATACTAAAACTTTAGTAGATTTACTAGCACCACTACCAGAAAATTCCCAAAATGAGGCGGTTGCTGCAGTTACAGGATTAGAACTTTCCCCAATATATGACAAAGTACCTCCAAGAAAAGCTGGTTGTGATGTTTGGGGAAAATATTGTGGGCCATTACCATTTGTATTTGTAATCATACTAGCATTGTATATTAGTCTAGTTTGTTCACCTTGTTTTAAATTTCCATTTAATTTACCCGATATTCTAAGTCTTTGTAACAATGGAGTACCAGAATACCCTGCATTTGTATATCCATTTCTTATAGTATCAGTGTTAAACCTAACTTGGACTTGACCTGTATTTTGGTTTACAGATACATAAGAACTTCCTATATTACTATAATTTAAAACCACATTATTAGTACCTGAGGCATTAGTGGAATTAAAATATTCAATTATTTCTGCTTTAACAGCTGTTATTTGATTATTCCCCCAATTTGCGTTGTAAGTACCAACATTATAATTTTTTTTCTGTAAATGTATATTTACTTGACCTATGTTGGGTTCATCAATAGGACTATGTCCTTTCCAACCACCTTCATGGTTTCTAGTTCTTAATCTATCAATAGTAGGGTCAGAGTCTACAAAGAAACTCCATTGTGTTTCATATCCTTGGGAAGTAGAATTTCCTAGGCCTGCTGTGTTATCAACAGCAAAACTCGACCCACCATCAGTAATAGGTATTGTAAGAAACCCTACTTCATCTTCATTTCCATCAGTTTCATAAACTGGAAGGCTTGTTCCTGTGTTTGATTCATCTGAGGAGGTAACATTATTTTGTGGTCCTGCATTTCCATCACTACTAGGGGAAACATTTGGTAAAGTTAAAGTTTCAGTACTAATATTTCTAGTAGTAGCAAGGTTTCCAATCTCCCCAAAAGCCTCAGTAGAATAATTATTAAAAGTTGGGACAATATCAGGATCAATAGGTTCATTACCAATTAATTCAATTCCTTGTGGTATACCAACAACTGGATCTCCATCGGTACCACTACCTGTTGTTAAATATTTATTTAATGGAAAAATACCTGATACTTGGCTATATAATATGGGGGTTGGTCTTTTAATAATTCTATTAAATTCATTTTCCCCCTGAAGTGGGTATAAAGATTCTGGGACATCCCCAACTAAAGAGACTATTGCAGAATTATTATAAGTTACAACACCATTGCTATATAAAGGTGTGGGTTCAAATGTACCTTGTACATTATATAATGTAATATCCGATAATTTAGGTTGGGTTGCTATACCATCTTGACCAATTAAATATTGAATATTATATATAGTTCTATTATTTAATAAAGGATATGGATCATATACCTTATTAAAATAAGCGATATTAACTCTATTAATATCTATTGAAGGTAATTTACCATAACCCCCAGTATCCCCAGGACTCCATGTATTATATTTTTGAGAAACAATTTTAGTACCATCATATCTACTATTGATTATATTAGTTTTGGTGTAATTAGATTCGGGTATTGGTGCTCTAGATGCAGAATAATCAATAATTTGTTGCCAGTTAGTTGGAGTAACAGTACCAAAATTATAATCTACATCTTGTAATCTATTATTTAACCTACCATCACTAAAATTATTTAATAAAGGTTGACAATCATAGGCTGTTTCAAAATTATTATCATCACTAAATATTGTTGGAATTGATGGATCTCCTTCAACAGCTGTGGATGAAGAAAAACTCATACTATATTGGGTTACTATTAACCCATTTTCTACAACTGAGGGATTATCTGACCCACTTCCTACTCTTAATGCCATCTTAAGAACATCATTATATGCTATTTCAGTCGGGGTAAATTCAGCATGTAGTGTTATTCTTTCACCTGTATGGTGCGTTAAACTATAAGAACTAGTTTGAGCAAATATATTGCCTCCTAGCTCTGGCATTTCATTAGGGAAGTTGTTAGCTGAACCCGTGTATAAGATTATGGAAGCTGTTGTCCAAGTAGTACCACCACCTGAAGCTCCTCCCCCATAATCATCTTCTCCATAAATCGCATTACCATATAAAGCAGCACCTGCATCTGTAAATGAACTAACAACTACAGAAGCTGTTACAGATAATATACCAAAAGTGGGAGTTACATCAAATATATAAGCACCATCTAAACTAGATGATAAAGATGAAGAATATAAAATATAAGCATCAACAACTTTAGTTGCAAATTGTCCTGGTACTTCAACCCCACTTTGATACCTGTCAGAAATAGACCCAGTAACAACATAAGGATCATTAAATGTTCCTTGTACTTCTGGGGAACCCATAACAGCAACTACTCCGTTGGGGTTAGTAATTGATGTATTATATATATTTTCTGCCCTGAAAGTTCTATTAGGTGAAAGACTAAATCCAAGGCTTGGCATGTTATTATAAAATAATATTAATAATTGTTGACCTGCTAATAAACCTGTAAGAAACGATGCTATAGGTTGAGTACTTGTTCCAGAGGCAGATGGTGTTTGATATAATAGTTGAGCAGTACCAACCCCGCTACCAGTTTCAGTTTGGTTACCTACTAAGTAAACTTTAATAATAACAAAACCACTAACTTGTGATCTAAAAAGATCCATATTATAATCCCCATCTGCCTTTATATCAATTCTTTGATATTTAACACCATTAGGACCCCTAAATGTATCTGTAAATCCTCTGCTATCACTGGGATTAGTTCCTCCTCCATTTTGATAAATATCAAACTCACCATCAGCATCTTGCACAGCGTATTCATATACATCTATTGAAGCTTGTTCATATTGTGAATCTATATAATTTATAGTAACGGGGTTTGCTCCTGATCCATCTTGATTTTCAAAGTCATAAGCAACATAATCACCATAAGTTGTATATAAACCAAATTCTGTTCTACCATTTCTAAATGTAGTAGTATCAAAATCACTCATAGTAAATATATAACCACCAGCAGGAAATACTACTTCATAATTTTCATCATTTCCCCCGGGTTGGGTTCCTGTTTGTAAACTAAAAGATGAAGTGTTTTCCCCATTAAAATTTTCTCCATAAGGTATATTAAAAACAAAACCATTATTATTACCAACCGTTATACCTTGTGGTCTTGGGTTTTTATAGAAAAATGGTGATTGATTAACATTACTATTTCCAAAAAGTTCATCATTACCTCCATCCACACCTCCAGGGCTTGAAGGACAAGGGTCAGATAATCCACCAAGAGATGTAAGAACTTGAATAATTCCAACTGATGGTGGTAGTAAAAGGTTAGTGGTATTAGAATTAGAATTACCACATACAGGTAATTCATCAAAATAATTCATATTTAATATCTGTGACGTATTGTTTTGGTCTTTATAATATGCTGTACAACCTGTAAGTGTAAGACACCTCAATCTAAAAGCATTTCCAGTAGGAAGTGGTGGGGATGATGGTGTTTGATTTTGATACATTCTTAATGTAGCAAAAGGTGTACCATCAGATTGTGAAATAGACACTGCAGAACCTGATCCCCTAGCAGGAAGAGCTCCTGGTAATGTTGGAATAATTGTAGAATATGTTGTAAATATAAAAGGTCTTACTTGTCTATCTTCACTAAATACTTGAAAACTACCTGAAACTGCTTCTTCAGAAGGCATAGTTTCTGAGTCGTTTAAAGGCCTCCAATAAGTATCTCTATTTGGACGGCTGAATACATCACCCGTTGTACCTAACATAGTAGCAAAATCTTGTGATGAATTAGCATAATATACAGGAACAGTATTAATAGTACCACCGCCAGTCAAACCTAATCCAGACATAGGATCATATAAATTATATGGAATACCAGGTTGTCCAGATCCTGTTTCTGTTAAATAATATATTTTAAATGGTCTATGAATATATCTATTATACCTCCAAGCATTTGTGTCAGTTCCTGAGGTAGATTCTCCTTGATATACATACAATTCTTGACCTCTTGAGGTATCAATAGGAATATCTAATGACGTTTGTCCATAAGGGGTGTAAGTTGTTGTTGATGAATTAAAATTAACTAGTTTTCTTACTAAACTACTAGTAAATAGTGGATTTATATTTTTCTTTTCATTCTGAAATTCAGAACCTGATATGTAAATAGCATTATTACTAGCATTATAATAATAATTAGTTCCTTGAATAGCGGGTGTTTCTTCTGAACTTGCACTTGTCCATGCAATATTAAAATAATTATTAGTTGATGTTGGTCCTACAGATGAATCAGGAATATTTCCATAATCTAGGAATGATTCAGAAGGGATTTGTAACCAACTTTTTCCAGATCCTTGTGGGTTTGAGGCATTCATAAACCATGGAACATTACTTGCAGGGTCTATTCCAGATTGTACTGTTGTATCTGTATTATCTATTTCATGTGAACCTGTATTAAAGTTATCTAAGAAATCACTTAATATACCATCATAAGTGTTATAAGTACCATTAGTATAAAAGTTTGAACTTGCCCATCCTCTAAAAAAGGATTCAGTATGATAAGTTATAGGAAAATATCCTTGTGGTACAGATTCAGATATACCGGTATCTAATACTGGGGATGGGTCTAAAGATACGTTTTGTGTTGCATACCATTGGAAATCCCCACTTGCTGAGAAGTTAAAGTCATAAAAAGCACCATCATCAGAGCTTATAGTAGTTGAAGATTCTTCTGGTATTGTGTAACCTAAGGCCGCACCTACACTATTTTGATTACTAGCTTGATCAGCAGGTTGGATTCCAACTGATTCTAGATAAAAAGTTTGAACTCCCTCTAATATATTACCTTGATAATCAACAGCACTATTAAATGTAAAAACTATCCATTCTACATTTTGAATAAAAGTAGCGATATTAATACCATTATATGTCTGTAAAGACATTTTTATAAAAAGTATATTTTCCCCATTATGCCAAAACCATACAAATCCTGGAGGGGGTTGGTTAACTGGATCTAAGAAATTTTGTTCACTTATAATTGCGGTATTACTATAACCATCAGCACTCCAAAATACAGGTACATATCTATATTCTACATTACTAAGTTTAAAATAAGCACTACATATGTCATTTATACCTACAGGGATAACTGAACCACTAAATTCTCCATTATAAAATTCTCTTTGATCAGATCTATCTATAGGAGCAGAACCTGAAAATGTCATCCATGCTTCTTCCCAACTTTGTGTTACAAAATATCTATTATCTGTTCCTAATCCTAAAGATCCAGAAACAGTAGTTTTTAAACTGTTAAAAGGTTCAAATGAGCCTGCAGTACCCCCACCAAATTTATATATAGCAGATCCTGAATCTGAATATTGTGGGTAGTCACCTGGTCCTAAACTATAATTTTTAGGTAAATTTTTAACTGAGCCTGAGTAGTTATGGAAAGAAGAAGTTACTTGGGCTGGTCTTTGTCTATTTCTTTCTAATAAATGTTGTTTAATAACAACACCTGATGATAAACTTGTTCTTGCAGGGGTAAAATCTTCGATCATTTTAAATAATGAATTATCAAAGAATTTAATTAACCTAACAAAGTCAGTTACATCATAATTGGTTATATATTTTTCAAAATAAGCATCTCTTAAAACATCTAAATCAGGATAACTTTTATCAGATGAAGATATAAGTCTTGGATCCCCAATATAATCCCCAATATTAAAATAACCCATTTGACCAATAATATCATCATTAATTTGGTCTTGTGGAGAAAATGCTACTTCTAAATAATTAACGTTAGGAGTAAAGCTTTCACTAACATATGATGTTTGTTGAATAGATTTATAACCAGATAAAGTATCCCCTTCTGGTAAGATTAATGCTTCAGTTTGGATTTTATCTGTTACCCTATTTCTCATCCCCGAAGGAGTTTGATCTAGGTAAATGTCTTCTACATTATTTAACCAAGTTGGAGTTGATGAAAATGAAGCAGAACTATTAGTGCTAAATGAGGATGTTGTAACCCAAGAACCAGTAACTTTTGGATGAATAGAACTAGAATATGATCCCGTGTCTAATAATGACCCTAAAGGCAATCTAAATGCAAGTTGATTTGGTGCACTATTAATCCCATTTCCTTCAAAAGAATATGGATTCATTGCATAATCATAAAACACACTTTCACTTATTGTTTCAGCATAATACCTTACTTCTTGTAGTGAGCCTGTAAAAGGAAAATAATTAACCCCAACAAATTGAACATAATTTTGGGGTAACCAATACATTTCAGTTGAATTTTCCCATATTGTAGTATTACCTTCAATAGTATCACTACCAGTAAAACCTAAGTTTTCTCCAATATTATTAGCAGCTCTTAAAATAAAGTTGCCAGTATCTCCTGTAACATCTCTATCTACTTGTATTGACCACCAATCGCCATCCCAAAAAGGAAGATATAATGATGCTGAATTTTGTGGTGTTGTATTTATATTAGGCCAAAATTTTAAAGTACCATATTCTTTGTATTTACTAGGTACAGAACCAGAATAATTTCCTTCTGTTAGTAATGATACATCATACTCAAGTGCCATGGCAATTCTACTTAATTGACCTCCATCACCCGTATTTAAATTAGTTTCAAAAATTGATTGTGATACTGATGGTACACTTGATCCTAATTTTGGGATACCATCTGTTTTAAATCTAAATTGAATTGATCCCGGAGAATTTTCATCCGCACCCCAATCTGAATTAAGAGAAAAAGATGAAGTAAATTCTGAACTAGTAGTGTTTAGTCCTACATTATATATATCTTGTTTTAAATCCCAATCTTGAGAATTATTTCTGTCTTTACCTCCAAATTCATTAATTCTTAAAATTGTATCTGGAATACCATATGAAGTAATTAATGCTCTTAAACCGGCTATTGTACCTTTAGTTTTAAGTAAATATGGTATATTATGGTAAATTCGTTTATATAATCGCTTGTTAACATCGTCTAATGGGATTATATCGTTTGATGCAGATATTGTTGAATCAACGTACTCATACCCAGAAGGTGTATTAACTACACCACCAATTGACCCCGTCATATATGGAAAAGGAAATGAACTACCTGAAGGGGTTAACCCTAAAAATGCTGTATATAGATCGTTAGTATTAAAATTATTAGAATACAATTTTACACCAAAATCTCTAATAGCATCCGCAACCATATCCTTAGAAATACCATAATCTAAACGGTTATCCGCGTCAAATTTAGTGGTAATATTCTTAGTATATAACCATAGGTTATCATAATGTTGACCAACCATATCAACGAATAATTCATATTTAGCATTTTGTGAATCACTTCTTAAATATTCTGGGATAGCATAGTATAATGAATTTTGGTTGTTTTCATCATAATTAGATGCTGATAAAGCTTGTCCCCCATAATATGGATCTGTAGTATCGGTTGAACCCAACCATGTTAAAACCTCGGTACTACCTGTTGAGTAAAGGGTAAATGGAGGTTCTGTATTTGTTTTTGGGTATGAAAAATTAGAACCACTATTAAAATATAAAAAGTATTCGTATCCATCAAAGTTTTTAATGGTATCTTGTATAGTTTGACTTAAACTTGCCTGGCTAGAGCTATATATTGTTGACCCCGTTGTAGAGGAAGTTATTTGTCCTAATTGAGCACTAGAGGATTGAATTAATCCTACTTTGTAATAAAAGTTTTGTAAACGAGTAAATGCAGATGAAAAATAAATAAAATCATTATAATCCTCATAATTAACATTTATATCTATTTCTTTACGATTAAGTAAATTATTTACTTGATTAAATGAAGATGTTAAATTTGAATCTACTAAAGTACTATATGAAAAATCCATTCCTGGAGTTCCGGATTGTCCTTTAATATTTAAACTATAATTAGGTCCAGATATATAAGTAAAATCATCTGGGGTAAATTCTAATGGAGGAAACTCTACATTATATGATTGTGGGGTTGAAATTTGTTCTACAACTGAACATTGGGATTTTAAATCAAAAGTTGCAGATAAAGGTTCATATAATTTAATTAATATTGTAGGATTTGATTCATCACTTAAATCTAGTTCTATATTATTAGCAATAATTAATTGGTTAGTTCCAAAATTAAGTAAAAAATCTACAAAATATTCCGCTGTATCTCTATATGCTATAAATTCTAAACTAGAACTTATTAGCAAAGCATTATCAATTTGAGTACTATCTAATCTAAGTTCAGTTCTATCAGAACTAATTTCACTTATATAATATTGTGTATTTAAAGTTGAAGCTAATTGTGGTCTATAAAAGTTATAAGTTATATAGTAAGACCCTTGGTCAAATCCTAGTCTTTCTAAATCATTAGGGGGGGTTAATACTACATGCCCTTCAGTAATAGAATAATTAGTAAAAGGAACTTGAAATGAAACTTGATTTTGGTTTTCATCATATATATAAGTTTCAATATAGTCTATTGAACTAGAAAATGCTGTATCTAAATCATTAGAAACAATTAATGATTCATCTGAAGTAGAATAATCTTGAAACTCAAATGTTTCTGGGTTGACTTGGGTTATTGTTATTTTATCTTCCATTTCTAATATGATGAATTATTTGTTGGGCTATTATTAGAAGTTGACAAATTAGCATTGCCACCTGCTGAATTAGGGATATTAGTGTCTATTCCTAAACCTAATGACCCCGTATTTATAGTTGTTCCGGTTTCTAATTCTATTACTTTTATTTGTTCTGTTAATAAATCTCTTCTTAAACCATCTATTTCTTGTTGCAAAGCTAAAATTTCTTCTGTTATTTGATCAAAATTAATATATTGTCCACTTTCTTTAACTAAAAACTCATGTGAGTTAGTTTCACCAGTTGGCGGTATATCATAAAAAAGAGAATTGTAATATCCAAAGAATTCTTCAATGCTTATTTGATCCTCAGCACTAGCACTAATATTAGTAACACCTAATTGAGAAAAACTAGTGTCAATTACTTGTTCATATTGTGGTTTATTGAAAACCTCTTTTCTTAAATCAACGTTTTTTGTTTGAGACATAATTAACCATTAACAACTTTAAAATAATATTGATCATCCTTTACTATTGTATTACCATCAACTGTAGTTTGGATTAATATTTCATAATATCTTTCAGGTTCTAAACCATTCATATATAATGTAAAATAGCTACCTATACTATCACAGCTAATTTGTGTAAATTCTGAGTCAAAATCTATTACAAATTCATTTGTATCTAAATCTTTTATAGCATAATATGATGCTGGGGGTAATGCAAAATTATCAGTGTAAATAGAAGCTGTTTGGAATGTTCTAGTTGGAAATTCTGGTCTACAGTTTATTCTAAATTGGTTAATACTTTCACTATAAAATATACCTTGGTTATTATCAATAGCTAGATATAAATCAGGAGTATTAATAGTTGATAATCCCCCTTTATCGTATTTATAATCTCTCCATTTAATTTCTAGTTGGGGTGGATATATAGTATTTGTGTCAACAGAATAAAACTGCATTTTGGGTTGAATAGATAAATTAGAATCAAATTCTATTTCATCACTCCATTTTAATAAAAACCCATTATTTTCTATTTCAGTATAAGTACCAGGTATATTATATGAACTAGAATACCAAGTCTTAACTATATCAGTTACATCTACATTAATATCTTTAGTTGTTCTTAAGTTAAAAGATTGAGAATATTCTAAATTTAGCCTTGTATCAGAAGATGCAGTATACCAATTACCACCACCGGGTGATGCTAGTGTATATGATCCTGTAACATTTTCAGTGAAATTATCTAATAACCAAGGGGTTGAACCACTATTTGCTCTATATTCCCAACTAACTCCATTAACAGTAGAAGGGTTATCTAAATATTCTCCACTACCATTATTCCATGACCCCGAAGATGGATAAATATATATGTCTGATTTCATTACTACCCCACTAGCATCCGCTATAAAAGCTTTTAAACTTGAAGAGATTGCAGTAGAACCTGTGTTTAGAGTATCAATAACACTATTAATTTGAGATTGGTCAAATTGAATTAAAGGTCTTGCTACAAGAGGAGTTGCAACTGTAGAAGGATATGTATTTGATATTTCTAAAATTGCATCTATACCTGTATTCATTGCAGGGTATCCTGAATATAGGGTTGAATCTTGAAGTGGGAAAATTTTATATATTGCCATTGTTTATATTTTAATAATTTCTACCTCCACCATTTGACGTACTCCCACCACCTTGTCCTAGGGTAACAACCCTACCAATTATATCGGTATTAGGGTATTTTACTTCAAATATCATAGGGTCAATTGAAGGAAATATAGTGCCATTTTGTAATGCTCCTGATACATCATAAGCATATTGTGAATAACCTAATGTTGTTCCTGCTTTATTTGATATATTAATATTATTAACTGTTTGTACTCCATTTATGTTATCTAATAAAGTACTAATACTTCTTAAAATTATAGGTTGATTGATTTGCCAATTGTTTATATTAAAAAAGTTTTTTAATGCTATAACACAATTAGTTAAAACTTGACTATTATTATAATCAGGTAAAGTAATAATTTCAAAATTAACACTAATGTTAACTACAAAAGCATCTTTTATATTAACAGTATCACCAATCATTCTATATTGATTTATATAATTACGTAAATTACTTTTTAAGGCAGATGAAGGAGAAGTTAAATTACCATTAATATCAGTAGATAATACATATAAATCTAATGTAGTATCAGGGTCATTAGCTTTGGGTTTTTGAGTAATTGCTTTTGAAATTATGCCATATTTAGGGGGCATACTTAGGGCTCTTACTAAGTAATCATCTGCTGTAACATTTCGCAATTGGGATGAAAGATTTGAAATAGTGTTTTGCCTTATTTCTTCAGCAGAATCTCCATTATTCCCTCCACTAGCAGCAACCTCATTATTTACTTGTAATGAATCAAATACTGTTTGTGCTACAGTTGAATTTAGGGTTTGGTTTTGGAAATTAGTTAATGTTGTATTTAAACTTACAATTGTATTTGCCGCTACATTAGATGTAACCCCACCACCTTTTAAATATCTTATGGTTAATGTAGTATTACTTGGTGCAATACCATAAGTATTAGTAAATATAAAATTAGTAGGAGAATAAGCGGTTGTTAATTTATCTCTTTCAAAAGGTAAACCTAAACCTACATTCATAGGGTTAGGTATAATTTCTTCATCTGTGTTGCTAGGATTTCCAGACCCAAATTGAAGTTGTAAAGCATCAGTGCTTAAAAATCTTGAATTAAATCTTCTTTGAACTTGTTTAGTTTGAAGTAAATAAGGTGTATTATCGCTATTTTGATAATTGTTAGGGTCATTTACATTAGTATTTTTTATACCATCAAAAACTAATTCTTGACCTAGATAATCAACTTCATACCACTCATTCCCATCAGAATCAAAACAATCTATTATCCCTCCTATATTATCATCTTGTATAATTACTGTAGGAAACTCTTGTGGGTTACCAAAAGTAAAAGATGTTGAAGATATTGCTCCGGATAAGGCTTTTCTTTTCTTTTTTAATAAGTAATATGTTGGGTTATTATTTGATATTTGGGCTACACTAATTTCAGTTAAGTCTAAAGAATTTGATACCGTAAAGTCTATCGGATCTTCTATAGTAAAAGAAACACCGTTTTGAGTTTGTGATACTGTATTTGCACCTATATTTAGAGCATAATTAAAATCAGGAACATATATATTATTTCCTTCCCCATCAACTTCTATAATTGAGGGAACTAATTGGTAGAAAGATAATTCAACAGAGGATAAACCTGTTACTTTAGGTTTATATCCGTACATATATGATAAATCATATAAATTACTAGTTTGTCTAGCATATTGTAAAAAATTTTCTTGGATTTGGTTATCTAAATAAAAAGATAATACATCACCAACATATGCTGCTTGTTCCATAAACATCATTCCAGGTGATGTTTCTGAAAAATCCGTATAAGTTTGTGGAAAGTATGTTTGTGAATAATTAATTAGTTGTGATCTATAATCACTAAAATCTTTATTTAAATATTCTATATTTCTTCTTATTGTAGCCATTAGTTAAAGCTTAGTGATAGTGCATCATTTATCCCTGTATCTTTTACACTATATGTTATATCTATCTGTATTGTATTTTCTTCTTGAGCAGGTAAAACTGTTAATTCTTGTACAATTACATCAGGAAAAAAAGTAATTAATTTTTCTTGGATGTCATCTTTTATATAAGATAAATCTTGGGAATCAATTTGAGTAAAAATAAAAGATCTTAAACCCGCTCCAAAAGTTGGATTACCAGGTCTTTCTCCTGGGTTTGTTAAGAAATAATTAATTAAATTATTTTTAATAGCTTCCTTTGTTTGGTAATTAGGAGTAAATACCCCACCTTCATTCATAGGAAGGTTAAAACCGATTGCTACACTAGGGCGTAGATCATCGGGGAATATTCTAGTTGCTCCAAATGCCATTTAATTATCTTTTATTCATTAATCCCATTATTTGGTCCATATTTACTTCCCCTTGAGGTAAAGAACCATTCATTGTATCCGTACTGGTAACTTGTAAAGGCACATTTGATGTATTTGCATTTAATGTACCATTAGCTCCAGGTCTCATACCATCTAAAACATTCATCATATTTTCTCTTAATGTTGCTTTATCAGTTTCAGGAAGTGACGTTTGCATTATTGGATTAGTTGGGATAGGTGATGCTACATCTGTTGTAGAAGTACCTATTTTGTTTTCATAAACAGTTTGTTTAGGAGAACGTACAGCTTCCATAAGAATGTCTTTCATTTCCTCTTGAATTGCCTCTTTTACAGCATCTTTTACAATGGATTTTAATTGACTTAATTTCATGTTATATTGATTTATTATAAATATTAAACTAGTTAGCTTTTAAATTATTTGATCGGATGTAAAACGCAAGTTCATCAATTAATATCTGTTCACCTGCACTAAATGATGGTTCCCCTTTTAAAACTACAACCCCCTGTGGGTTTGTTGCGGTTGCATATCTTCTTTGTAAGGTACCTACTTGGTTTTTATTATCAACAACAACTGCTAAAGTAAACCCATTTACTAAGGTATCGGGTTGGACATCCTCATTTACATCATCTGCTAAAGTAAAATCTAAATTTTCTAAACTTTCTTTATCTACACTACATCTTTCTAATTGGTAGTCTAACATTTTAAGTAATTGAAGTGCTTGTTTTAATAAAGCTAATAAAACTAGTAAAGCAGCAGCAATAGCAAAAGATAAAGCTTGGACAAAACCTGCAATTATAATAATTTTATTTATTTTATCTTGCATTGCTAGTATTGCGCTAGTAGGAATACCAACTCCTGGAGGGACAGATGTTGGTATAGGGAGTGATTTTATTACTTCAGCTGCTATTAAAAGTATTGTGGCTATACCCCCCAAAATACCACTAACTATTAGAGCAGTATTTAATATTTTATATATTTGATTTAACTGCCTAATGATTCTATTTCTTTTATTTATTAGTTTTTGTATTTCTTCTGGGGTGGGGCATGGTCCTTGTGCCTCTAAAGTAGACATCTTTCCATTTATAATGTCACTTATCTTCCCTATTAAAAAAGCAGATAACATGGTTAAAAGAAAGGGTATTAATCTTTCTCTAAGTATTTTAACAAATTTTTTAATTAATATTTTTAATGATAACTTCCCAGGTTTTAATGATTGTATTGCTCGAGTAACTTTTCTTGTTAGTCTTCCTACTTCAGCTTTAGCCTCATCTGTTAACCCCTTAGTTGATTTTAGTTGGGTTGTTCTAAGGTCTTCTCTAACTGTTTGGTCAAGAGCATAGGGTGTTAACTTTTTAGGAATATACCCGCTTGCAGTTATTAAAATTGGTGGTCTTGTTGTTACTTTTTCAGTATCTTTTGAAACAGGATATACAGCTTTAATAGTAAACTTACCATTTTTATCTGTTTTTGTATTAAATTTAGTACCAGGCAATGGAAGTATTACATTAGCTCCTTTTATACCTGTTTGTTTATAAAAATCAATTACAGTACCCTTTATTATATATTCTTTTTTAATAGTATTAGGAACTTCAAAATATTGTGTATCTTCTATTACATAAGTTCCGGGATCTACTTTAAGGTCTATTTGTAGTTGACTTAAGGCATTTTCTATTAATTGATCATTAGGTAAACTAAATTCTGCCTTTGAATATTTATTTGGTGGAGCATTATCTGTTAATACTACAGTTTCTGTTTTTAAAGAACCATCATTTAATGATAATATATTAATATAGGCAACATCATTAACTCCATCTTTTATTAGAG
>Ga0209632_10002043_pt1 | contig 19684 bp, 15 predicted proteins | sample COG_10_FD_184754 | JGI IMG/M metagenome (GOLD analysis project Ga0209632, IMG submission 184754) | Pelagic Microbial community sample from North Sea - COGITO 998_met_10 (SPAdes) (version 2) | ecosystem: Environmental > Aquatic > Marine > Neritic zone/Coastal water | place: Helgoland, sampling... | reverse complement strand
GTTTAATAATACGTAATGATAGCATCATTGGAAATGTTACTAGTGGTACAATGAGTCCCTCACTCAATAAGGGAATAGGCATTGCTTATATTCAAAAAAAATATGCTAAAATAGGATCTGAAATTATAGTTAATATTCGAGGGAAAAAGAAAAAAGCGATTGTTGTAAAGCCACCATTTTATAAAAAAGGATCTTTAATGACATAAATTCTCATAAAGGTCACTTCACTTCATTTGATTTAATTCAAGATCACCGATTATAGGGTCTAAGTTAAATTTTAAGTACGAAATTTATTATAATCATATCGATTGATTTATTTTAATAATATTCTATTAATCGTATAATTAAGGTAATTAATATTGAACTTTATAAGTAAAAATTATTATGAAAAATGAGCGTCGTCTTGAAATATTAGGTATCCTTATAATTGCCCTATCTTTTTTTCTTCTTCTAAGTATCATAGGATATAATCAGAACGAGGAACCTTCTATATCTTCAGGTATTCAAATTGAAAACACAATGGGTATTTTGGGTGTTTCTATTTCTCATTTATTTATTAAACTTGGTTTTGGTTATAATGTAATTATCCTACCATTACTTGGCTTTGCATGGGGCTGGTCTCTTTTTTCTAAGAAGGATATGACCACTTTAATAAGAGTCTCAAAATTTTCACTTATCCTCATGGTTTTATTATCTTTAAATACTGGTGTACTAATTCATTTTTATGCAGACGAAGGAAAAAATTATATAATATCAGGTTTAATTGGAGGTAATCTGGCTGGTTTGCTAATATCTTTTTTAAGTATTTGGGGCACTATATTATTCATTGTAGTTGCTTATCTCATTCTTATTAGAGCGTATTTTAATCTTGATTATTATAGGCCTTTCAAGCTCTTAAATGAAAAATGGATAATTTGGAAGACGGAAAAGATTAGGAGTGATAAAGAAAAAGAAAAAGAGTCTATCAGAAGAAAGCACACTAAAGATTTAAAAGAAAAAATTACAACCCAAAATAAAGAAAACTCTTTAAAAAATGAATTAAAACTATCCGTTAATGTCGATCCTGATAATCAGAATATTAGATCAAGTGATTTATCTCTAGAAAAATCTAGGTTATCTAATGATTTAGATACTGAAGGTCATAAGATTGAAGCAGTAATGAAAGAGTCTTATTTTCAGCCGGAAGAGGTTGATTCTACAATACTAGACAAGGACATTGCGGGTATCGATGAAGTATCAAAAGATGCTAATAATCAACCTGAAAATGAAGATATTATACTTAATAAAGATAGTGATGTAAATAAAGAAGAAATGATAATCGAAGAAATTATCGAGACTGAAGAAGTTGATATAGATGAAGTAAAAGAAAGGCAAAAGCCAAAAAGAAAATATCAATTACCCTCATCGGAATTATTAGCAACTCCTATAGCTGTTTCGGATAGCCTAAGTAGAGATGAATTAGTCGAGAGAGCAAATTATTTAACCCAATCAATGTCTACTTTTGGAGTCGATGGAAAAGTTGTTAATGTCCACCCTGGACCGGTTATTACTCTTTTTGAAGTAGAGCCTGCCGAAGGTGTTCGAGTAAATAAGTTTGTTGCTCTAGCAGATGATTTAGCTCGAGTAATGGAAGCGAGCAGTGTAAGAGTTATTGCTCCAATACCCGGTAAATCCTCTGTTGGCATTGAGATTCCTAACCGTAATCCTGCCACTGTTTTTTTTAAATCGGTGGTAAATAGTCCTGAATTTATTGATGCTGATTCTTTTTTAACTTTAGCAATAGGGAAAACAACTTCTGGTGAAATTAGTACATTAGATCTTTCAAAGATGCCTCATTTACTTATTGCCGGTACAACGGGGTCTGGTAAATCCGTTTGTATTAATACAATCATTTGTTCAATTTTATATAGGGCAACCCCTGATGAAGTAAAATTTGTTATGATTGATCCTAAAAAAGTTGAGATGACCTTGTATAAAAAGCTAGAGGGCTATCATTTATTGAAAATGGAAGATATAAAAGAGCCAATTGTGACCTCAGTTGATAATTCTATTTTAGCATTGCGTGCACTTGAAAAAGAAATGGATCGGCGTTATGATGTTTTAGCTGCAGCAGTCGTTCGAAATATTGGAGAGTACAACGAAAAAATGAAGAAAGAGGATTCTATAATTATGCCTTACGTTGTTCTAGTTGTCGACGAGCTAGCAGACTTGATGATGCTTTCAGCTAAAGATGTTGAAGCTCCAATCGCGAGGCTAGCTCAATTATCAAGGGCCGTTGGTATTCATTTAGTGATTGCAACGCAAAGGCCTTCCGTTGATGTTATCACTGGCGTAATTAAAGCGAACTTTCCATCTAGGATAGCATTCCAAGTAGCTAGCAAAATAGACTCTAGAACAATTATTGATCAACAAGGAGCTGATAAATTAATTGGAAGAGGTGATATGCTGCATTTAGGGACTGGAAGTTCTGATGTTTTCAGAATGCATAATGCGTATTTATCATTAGATGAAATTCAAGCGGTAATGGATCACGTTGTTACTCAGCCGAAACCAGATGAAGTTATTCTTCCTTCCGTAAGAGAGTCTCAGGTATCTGATTTTAGTGCTGAAGGTATCTCAACAGATCAAGATGATCTGCTTAATGATGCAATATCTCTGGTAGTGACACACCAGCAAGGGTCTATCTCTTTGTTGCAAAGGCGATTAAAAGTTGGGTATTCTAGAGCTGCTAGGCTGATTGATGAAATGGAGAAAACTGGAGTCGTGGGGCCTTTTACTGGAAGTAAGGCAAGAGAAGTTTTGGTCGATGAAACATACCTTGAAATGATTCGGGAAGAATAAATTGTGAGGATATTATTAATTCTATTTGCTTTAAGTCATTTATTCGCAAATGAGAATTCCTATCATAGATTTAAAAGTTATATGCAATCTCAAGTTAATTCTGTTTATGCTATTAGGTTTGACCAGACTCAATATGGTGAGAGTTTATATTCAAATGGAAAAATTTATTTTAAATCTCCTGAGTATTTTATTTTTGAAACTAAATTGACTCAGGTTATTTATAAACAGAATTTTATTACAACTATTAATAAAGAAACAAACCAAATTATTTATGATGATAAAATGTTAGGTGAAATATCCGTTTTTGATTTATTATCTGGAAAAGAAGAAGTTTTTGTGCCTTCCGAAATAATGGACAATGGAACCGTCTCAAATATTCTATTTGATTTAAATAATTTTAATATGGTCGGTAGTCTTGAAGTAGATAGCTCTACTGGAGAGCCAAAAAAAGTTATTCTTAGAAATAATTCATCTGGAAAAACAATTATAACAATTAAACAATTAAAGATTGAAGATAATTATTCGGTCTTTAAAATAGATAGTTCTTTATTTGAGATTATAGATCTTCGTGAATAAGTCTTTTAAATTAATTTTTGCTGTTTTAATAAGTTCTCTAGGCATTTATCTTACTTTCTTTGGTGAAAATTGGACTGAAGTTCAAAGTCAACTAATAAACGTTAATTTAAAAGGAATTTTTTTAGCAACGGTTTTACTTGTTTTCAGCTGTTTTGTACGTGCTTATCGATGGAAGTTATTGATAGATCCAATAGAGGAAATTCCTATAAGGACAGTTTTTAGTTCAACAATGATAGGCTACTTTGGAAATGGAATATTAGCTTTTAGACTTGGAGAACTTTTAAAAGCTTACTCTCTTTCAAAAAAGAATCAAATTAATGTATCGGAAGCATTTGGAACTGTAATCTTAGAGAGAATTTTAGATTTATTAATGGTTGCTATAGTCTTTTTAGTCATTATCCCATGGTTTCCATTTGATAATGAAATTTTACGGGTTGGAAGTCTTTCATTCGCTGGAATAATATTTTTAACTGTAATGTTTAGTTTTTTGCTAGCTAAGAAAAAATGGTTACAAAAAATACAATTGAATTGGCTTTATGGAAATAATTTAGGTGTTCAAATCCATAAGATTCTTAACGATGTTATTAATGGTCTTTCTATAATAAAAAAAAACCAAAAAAAAAACAGGGTTTTACTTTTAAGTGTTTTTATTTGGCTTATGTATATAGTAATCACGATTATAATTCTAAATAGTTGCGATATAGGTATGGTTTTTTATGATACATTAATTTTATTTATTTTAGGTAGTCTTTCTTTAGGAATTCCGGCATTGCCCGGATCTGCTGGAACATATGATGCTGGTATTAAATATGGATTAGTAGTTATCTTTTCTATAGAAAGTAGTAAAGCTTTAACTTATGCAATTGTATCTCATGCTGTATCCTATTTCCCTTTAGTTATTATTGGTGCATTCTATTTTTTTTATGGAACTGTAAAATTGAAAGACATTAACTCTGAACATTAAAGAAATGAAAAAATATAATTGCATTTTCCTTGATCGTGATGGGACATTGAATTTTGATCCAGGTTACATTAGCTCGCTTGACGATTTTAAATTTTTTGATTGGACAATGAGTTCACTTCAAAAGCTAGCTCAATTTGGAAATAAGTTTTGTATTGTTTCAAATCAGTCCGGTGTAGCAAGGGGCCTAATCCAACTTTCTGATTTAGAATTAATTAATGAATTTATTAGAAAAAACTTCATTAAATATAATATTCCCCTGATAGATATTTATATTTGCACTGACCATCCCAATAACCCCTCAGCTCGAAGGAAACCTGGCGTAGGTATGTTCCTTGATGCTAAAAAGGATTATGGCTTAGATTTAGCAAACTGCTTAATGATTGGTGATTCGGTTATTGACATTGAATCTGGCAATAGTTTAGGTATGGATACTATGCTTGTTTTAACTGGTAATGGTACTCAAGCTATGAAATATTTAAGTGAGAACTTGACTCCAACATATATCGTAAAAGATTTAAAAATAGGAGCTGATCTTTTATGTCTCTGAGGATTGGTGTCCTGATGGGTGGTGTAAGTGAAGAAAAAGAAATCTCTTTAGCTACGGGGAATGCAATTATCAAAGCATGTAAGCTTAATGGGCATATAATAAAGCCAATAATATTTAATGGTGATTATAGTCAATTGCTTATTCTTGTTGATAATGTTGATATTGTATTTAATGCTCTTCATGGTGGAATAGGCGAAAATGGTGAGATTCAATCATGGCTTAAAAAAAACAATATAAGATATACAGGCTCTGAAGAGTTTGCTTCTAAGTTATGTATGAATAAAGCCGAGAGTAAAAAAACTGCTAAAATCATTGGCCTTAAAACACCAAAGTGGGAAGTCTTAATTGATTCGAGTGATCGGCCAAAAATAGATATACCATTTGTTGTGAAACCAAATAATCAAGGTAGTACGGTAGGATTGACAATAGTAGAGGATGAAGGAAGCTTAGATGCTGCAATAGATTTAGCTTTTAAGTATAGTGCTGAAGTTTTAATAGAGGAATTTATAGCAGGAAGAGAGCTAACGGTTTCGATAGTTGGTGAAGAGATTTATCCAATTGTAGAGATATTCCCTTCTAATGATTTTTATGATTATGAGTGTAAGTATACACCCGGGAAAAGTAGATATACTTGCCCTGCTGAAATAGAGGAGCAATTAGAGTTTCATATTAAAAAAGATACAGAATTAATTTTCAAAGAATTGGGTTGTATTGGTTACGGACGAGCTGATTATTTAGTCGATAATAATGGTGATTATTATTTTTTAGAGATGAATACTCTACCTGGTATGACTGTTACAAGCCTATTGCCTAAGTCCGCAAATGCGTTTGGACTCTCATTTAATGAATTAGTTGAAAGAATAATAGGGATTGCTTTTTAGATGTCTTTAAAAATTTATAACACGCTTACGAAAAAGATTGAAAAATTCATTCCTATCAATGATGACCAAGTTAACTTATATACCTGTGGTCCTACAGTATATGATTATGCCCACATCGGAAATTTTAGAACTTTTTTATTTGAAGATTTATTGAAGCGATGGTTAATACATCTGGGGTATGATGTTAGACATATTATGAATATTACCGATGTTGATGATAAAACTATTCAGAAGTCTATTCAAGAAAAAAAAACGTTATTTTTTATTACTGAAAAATATACTAAAGCATTTTTAAGAGATTTAAGTTGGTTGAATATCCTGCCGGCTGATCATTTTCCAAAAGCGACGGATTATATAAATCAAATGATAAAGCTGATCAAAGATCTTATTAAAAAAGATATGGCCTATATTGATCAAGGAGGTTCTGTTTATTTTAGGATAGAATCATCGCCTAAATATGGTCTTCTAGCGAATCTGAAAATTGAAAACCATCAAAAAAGTAAAAGAGTTTTAAATGATGAATATAGCAAGGAATCAATTAATGATTTTGCCCTTTGGAAAGCTTATAAAGAAGAAGATGGCGATATTTATTGGGACTCTCCGTGGGGAAAAGGTAGGCCAGGGTGGCACATTGAATGCTCAGCTATGAGTATGGCAGAGCTTGGTTGTCATTTTGATCTCCATTGTGGTGGTGTAGATAATATTTTCCCACACCATGAGAACGAGATAGCGCAGTCCGAAGGTGCAACGGGTAAGAAATTTGTTAATTACTGGATGCATTCAGAATTCTTGTTAGTTGATGGTGGTAAAATGAGTAAGTCTATTGGGAATATTTTTAAGATTAAAGAACTAAAAGAATTAAATTTTTCTGCAGAGTCTATCAGATATCAACTATTATCAGCGCACTATAGAACAAAAGTTAATTTTTCAAAACTTAAAAAAAATGAAAATGATAGAGTAGTTCAGCGTTTTTTAAGCTTTTATAATTTATTGAAAATAAACAATGCTGATATGATCGAAAACACAATCCTTCCTGATGAGTATTTAAAATTTAAAGAAAAAATGAATAACGACTTGGATGCTCCTCAAGCATTGGGTGTTTTCTTTGTTTGGATGAAAAAAACAACAAATGAGATTATAAATAAAAAAATATCAAAAGAAAAAATGGGATCCGCCTGGTCTTTTTTAATCGTTTTTAATTCAGTTTTTGGTTTTATTGATACTGAAGAAGCTCTTATTCCCGATGAAATAAGTTCAATTTTGAAAATGCGTGATAAGGCCAGAGATGAGAAAAACTGGCTCTACGCAGATACCCTAAGAGGTGAACTGTTGAGCTTAGGTTGGATTGTTGAAGATACAGAACAAGGACAAAGAGTTAGCAAAAAAAAATAATTTTTTAGTTGAAATATTTTGTTTTATTTATTTAACTTTCTAGGCTGTGCGCTAAGCTATCCTATACTCGTTCCTTAATTATTAGTTTATTGATAGATGGGTTTAGGAATAATTGTTTGGTGTCTTGTGCCACTGTAGCTCAGCTGGTAGAGCAACTGATTTGTAATCAGTCGGTCGGAGGTTCGAGTCCTCTCGGTGGCTCTGTGGTAAATGTTTTTTGAAAAAGACTTCGGGGAGATGCCCGAGCGGCCAAAGGGAGCAGACTGTAAATCTGCCGGCGTATGCCTTCGTAGGTTCGAATCCTGCTCTCCCCACGGTTTGCGAGTGTAGTTCAATGGTAGAACCCCAGCCTTCCAAGCTGGTGATGTCGGTTCGAGCCCGATCACTCGCTCGTTATGCCTGCGTAGCTCAGTAGGTAGAGCACTTCCTTGGTAAGGAAGAGGTCACCGGTTCAAATCCGGTCGTAGGCTCATGTTTTAAAGTTTTTTGTAGTAATTGTAGATAAATTAAGGAGTTAAGTGATGGCTAAAGAAAAATTTGAAAGAAATAAACCTCACGTAAATATTGGAACAATAGGTCACGTGGATCATGGTAAGACGACTCTTACTGCGGCGATTACTATGGTGCAAGCAGCCCGTGGTTTTGCTGAAGCGATGGCTTTTGACAGTATTGATAATGCTCCGGAGGAGAGAGAGCGTGGGATAACAATCCAAACCGCTCACGTTGAGTATGAGACTGAAAACAGACATTATGCTCATGTTGACTGCCCTGGCCACGCTGATTATATTAAAAATATGATTACGGGTGCTGCTCAGATGGATGGCGGTGTTTTAGTTGTTTCCGCTGCAGATGGTCCGATGCCTCAAACTCGTGAGCATGTATTGCTTGCGAAGCAGGTCAATGTTCCTTCTATTGTTGTTTTTATGAATAAGACTGATCAGGTGGATGATGAAGAGCTGATAGAATTAGTTGAAATGGAGCTTCGTGATTTATTGAATGAGTATGATTTTCCGGGTGATGACACCCCTATAGTCAAGGGTTCTGCTTTAGGTGCTCTCAATGCTCCTAATGATGAAGCGGCGAATAAGTGTATTGTTGAATTGATGGAGGTTTGCGATTCTTTTATCCCTGAGCCGAAACGTGATGTTGACAAACCTTTTTTGATGCCTGTTGAAGATGTTTTTTCTATCACTGGCCGTGGTACAGTAGGTACGGGAAGAATTGAAAGAGGTATGATCAAAGTTGGAGACGAAATTTCCATATTGGGTATGGGAACGGATAGGAAGACTACGGTTACTGGTATTGAAATGTTTAGAAAGCTTCTAGATGAGGGGCAAGCTGGTGATAATGCTGGTCTGTTGCTTCGTGGAATTGATAAGGAGGATCTAAATAGAGGGATGGTTTTAGCTGCTCCTGGTTCTATTACTCCTCATACAAAATTTAAGGCGAGTGTTTATGTCCTCAAGAAAGAAGAGGGTGGTAGACATACTCCATTTTTTAATGGTTATCGTCCACAGTTCTATTTTCGTACAACTGACGTAACTGGCGTTGTAACGCTTGCGGCTGGTACGGAGATGGTTATGCCTGGGGATAACGTAGAATTTGATGTCGAATTAATTACACCAATAGCGATGGATAAAGAGCTTCGTTTCGCTATTCGCGAGGGCGGTCATACTGTCGGCGCTGGTGTTGTTACTGCGATATCTGAATAAGAAGGTTCTCAATATGGCTGGAAATAGTAAGAGGGCAATAATCCAATTAGAGAGTACTGCTGGAACTGGTTACAGGTACACTGTTACAAAAAGCAAAAGGAATCATCCTGGTAGAGTGGAGTATAAGAAATACGATCCAGTTATTAGGAAGCACGTTCTTTTTAAGGAAACAAAGTAGGTTTTTAAATTTGGGATAGTCTTAATATAGGAGAGTAGCTCAATTGGTAGAGCAACGGCCTCCAAAGCCGTAGGCTGCAGGTTCAAGTCCTGTCTCTCCTGCAGTATTTGGAAAAGCTTTTGTTTGATTAATGCTCGTTTAAATTGAAGGAATTAAAATGGTAAAAAAACTTCAGCAATTTATGGCTGATGTAAAATTTGAGATGACTAAAGTTTCTTGGCCAACGTGGGAAGAGCTTAAGAGTTCGACCTACATTGTTTTAGGTCTATCTTTCGTTCTAATTTTATTCCTCTTCTCTGTCGATTTTTTATTATCTAAAATTCTAAATATAATTTTATAAAATGAACTGGTACACATTACGAGTAATCTCTGGTAAAGAGAAAAAAATAAGAGAAACAATTCTTTATGAAGTCTCTATATCTACTTTAGAAGAACAAATTCTAGACATATTAGTACCTTCTGAAAATATAGTAGAAATGAAGGATGGTAAAAAGAAAGTTAGAGAAAGGGTCTTTTTTCCTGGCTATTTATTGGTTAGGGTCGAATTAAATAAAGAGACTCGTTATCTTTTGGAGAATATTAATGGAGTGATATCATTTGTTGGTCCAAAAAATAAGCCTCAGGCTTTAAAGCCTGAAGAAGCTCAGCGTTTTCTTGGCGATTTTGATGGTGGTGATGGTCCTTTGCGAGTTATAGAGGCTGCTCCTTATAAGGTTGGTGATCCTGTTAAGGTTACTGATGGTCCATTTATGGATTTTTCTGGTTTAGTTCAAGAAGTCAATCATGATAAGCAGAAGCTAAAAGTCCTAGTTAGTATATTTGGAAGGCAGACTCCGGTTGAGCTTGATTATTTGCAGGTTAAAATTGAAATTTAAAAAAGAGGTTTAGTCAATGGCTAAAAAAGTAACTGGTTTTATTAAGCTTCAAATTAATGCTGGTAAAGCAAACCCAGCTCCGCCTGTCGGCCCAGCACTTGGACAGCACGGTGTTAATATTATGGACTTTTGCAAGTCTTTTAATGGTTCAACCCAGGATAAAATGGGTGATTTAATTCCTGTAGAGATAACGGTCTATGCTGATCGTAGCTATACTTTTATTACGAAGACTCCCCCTGCTGCAAGATTGATATTGAAAGCTGCAAAAGTTAAAAAAGGTTCTGGCGAGCCAAATAAAGAAAAAGTTGGCTCTGTCACTGAAAGTGATTTGCGCGCTATTGCTGAAATTAAAATGAATGACTTGAATGCGAATACTATAGATCAAGCTGTTATGATGATAAGGGGTACTTGTGTTTCAATGGGCATCGAGGTAAAAGGTTAATTCTAAAGATGAAATATTCAAAAAATATAGAAACAATAACTTCTAAATACGAAAAGAATGTTGCGTATTCACTGTTAGACGCTGTTGACCTAGTTCAGGGTTTAAAGTATTCTAGGTTTGATGAGAGTGTTGATTTAGCTATTAATTTAGATGTTGACCCCAGGCATGCTGAGGAAAATATCCGTTTAACTACCCCTCTTCCTCATGGTACTGGTAAAATTGTTTCAGTTTTAGTTTTAACATCTGGCCCAAAAGAAAAAGAGGCTTTAGATGCTGGAGCTGACTTTGTAGGCAATAAGGAATTTTTATTAAAAATTAAAAATGGCTGGACAGATATAGATAAAATTGTAGCGACTCCAGATATGATGGGTGAGCTAGGTAAATTAGGCAAGATATTAGGGCCAAAGGGCTTGATGCCTAACCCTAAAAGTGGAACAGTTACAATGAACGTTGGTAAGGCTGTTTCAGATCTTAAGGCTGGGCAGGTTGAGCTGCGTGTTGAAAGCACTGGTATTGTCCATGTCAGTTGTGGTAAGGTCTCATTTACTGCTGCTCAATTAGTTGATAACATTAAGGTTGTTTATGAGACTATTACGAAGGCTAGGCCTTCCTCTGTTAAAGGACAGTATTTTAAAAAAATGACAATTTCTTCAACGATGGGTCCAGGTATCGTTGTAGATCACAACTCAATAGGTTAGATTTTATGCCAAGTAAAAAAAATATTAAAGAATTAGAACGTCTATCGGATGTTTTTTCAAAAGCTAAGTCAGTTTACTTTACTGAGTATCACGGCTTAAAGGTTTCTGAAATTACCGAGCTTCGTAGCGAGTTTTATAAGGCTGATGTGGAATATCTTGTGGCAAAGAATACACTTCTCAAGAAAGCAGCTCTTTCTAATAATATTGAGGGATTGGATATTTTTTTGAAAGGCTCTACTGCTATTGCTGTCTCCTATGGAGAGTCAGTAGCTCCTGCTAAAGTGATAAAGGAATTTACTAAGGATAGTGATCTCCCGGGTGTTAAGGGGATTCTTTTTGATGGTCATGTTCTTCCTGGGTCAGATTTTAAAAAGTTAGCTGAAATGCCGAGCAAGGATGTTATGCTATCTCAGCTGATTTCGATGTTACAGAGTCCTCTTCAAAAATTTGTTTCAACGGTACACGCACCAATGCAAAATGTAGTTGGTGTATTAAATAGTCTAAAAGAAAAAAAACTTAATTAATTAAGTAAGGAGAAGTTGTTATGGCGGTTTCAAGACAAGATGTATTATCATATTTAGAAGAATCAAACATGATGGAAATATCAGAATTGATTAGCGAAGTTGAAGAGAAGTTTGGCGTTTCTGCTGCTGTTCCTGTTGCTGCTGTTGCTGCGGTGGGTTCTGATGCTGCTGCTGCGGAAGTCAAGACTGAATTTGATGTTGTTTTAAAGTCTGCTGGTCAGGCTAAAATAAACGTAATTAAAGCTGTTCGAGGTATTACTGAGTTAGGGCTTAAAGAGGCTAAGGCGCTTGTTGATTCGGCTCCTAAGACTTTAAAAGAAGGTATTTCTGAGTCTGAGGCAAATGAGATAAAGGCGACCCTTGAGGAAGCTGGTGCTGAAGTAGAATTAGCTTAATTGTTTCTTTTATCATCATTTTTTTTATCAACCAATAATCGGGAGGCTTAATTGGGAGCCATAATTAATAAAAAAGCTGAGAGAAAGTCTTTTTCTAAGATTTCTGCTTTTGTTGACGTACCAGATCTTCTTACAATTCAAACTCTAGCTTATCAAGAATTTTTGCAGGAGTGGATTCCTTACGAGGCCCGTGAAGATATAGGCTTAGAGGGTGTTTTTCAAAATGTTTTTCCAATTGAAGACTCTCATAGAAACTATATATTGGAGTATAAAAATTATTACCTTGGTCAACCAAAGTATAATGGTGATGAATGTATGGATCGTGGGGTTACTTATTCGGCTCCTCTTCGTGTTCGGCTTGCTCTTCATATTACTGATGAAAACAATAAAAACGAATATGCTCAGAGTATAGAGCAGGACGTTTATTTTGGTAACATTCCATATATGACAGAAAAAGGAACTTTTATAATAAATGGAGCGGAAAGAGTTATTGTTTCTCAGCTCCAGCGTTCTCCTGGTGTATTTTTTGATGAGTCTATTCACCCGAATGGTACAAAGCTTTTTCAAGCTAGGATTATTCCGGCTAGAGGGTCTTGGGTTGATTTTACAACTGATATTAATGATTGTCTTTTTGTTATTATAGATCGTCGTAGGAAATTTCCTGTAACAATGTTGTTGAGAGCTCTTGGCTATTCTTCTAATACCGATCTTTTTGATGCTTTTGGCGCTACTAAAGTGATAAATGTTAAAAAAGATGACATCTCTTCTTATGTTGGAGCTACAGTTACTGAAGATATTGTGAATACTCGCACAGGTGAAATATTTTTTGAAGGCGGTACGGAACTATCTGTTGAGAATATTGAGTCGCTCAAAGAAGCTAAGATTGAGAAAATTAATATTGTTGATGGTAATAAAGACTTTCATTCGATGCTTTTATTGAATACCATAGAGAAGGATCCGACTAGGAGTACTGAAGAAGCATTAGCAGTTGTTTATCAGCTTATTAGATCTAGTGAGCCTCCAAATCTAGAGACAGCTCAAAAATTCATAGAGAGAATATTTTTTAGTCCGAAGAAGTATGATCTCGGCCAAGTTGGTCGCTATAGATTAAACCAACAGTTTAATTTAAATGTTCCAGTCGAAGACACTGTTCTGACCATGGATGATATTATTCAAGTTATTCATTTTCTTATCGATATGAGAAAAGGTGAGCGTGGTGTTGATGATATTGATCACTTAGGTAATCGTAGAGTTAAAACTATTGGTGAACAATTAACAAATCAGTTTAGTGTTGCTTTAAGTCGAATGATTCGAACGATTCATGAGAGGATGAACTTACGTGAATCTGAGAGTATTACTCCTCAAGATCTAATCAACTCGCGGGTTGTAACGACCGTAATAAATACTTTTTTTGGTACATCTCAGCTTTCTCAGTTTGGCGATCAAACTAACCCGCTCGCTGAAATAACTCATAAACGAAGAATTTCTGCTTTGGGGCCGGGAGGTCTCACAAGGGAACGTGCTGGGTTTGAAGTCAGGGATGTACATTACACTCATTATGGCCGTTTGTGTCCTATTGAAACTCCGGAAGGTCCAAATATAGGTCTAATATCTTCCCTCGCTATGTATGCTCGAGTTAATGAGCATGGTTTTATTGAGTCTCCTTATCGGAAGGTTAAGAAAAGTGCTAAGGGCCCTTTTTTGACTGATAATACTCAATACTTATCAGCGGATGATGAAGATAGGGTTTTAGTTGCTCAGGCTTCTACGTCGGTTGATGAATCCAGTATTATAGTTGAGGGTAAAATAAGAGCGCGTGTGAAGGGTGATTTTCCAATAGTAACTCCTTCTGAAGTCGATTTTGTTGAGGTCTCTCCAAATCAAATTTTAAGTGTAGCTGCGGCTCTTATCCCTTTTTTAGAGCACGATGACGCTAATAGAGCTTTGATGGGGTCAAATATGCAAAGGCAATCTGTGCCGCTGATGAAGCCTCGTTCTCCGATTGTAGGTACTGGTATCGAAGCTAAAGTGGCTACTGATTCTAGGTCTGCTATTACTTCGCCTGTTGCTGGAAGAGTTGTATATGTTGATTCTAATGAATGTCGAATTAAAAGAAAAGATGTAATGGACTCACTGGCCTTATTTGAAGGCGAAAATATTATTACTATAAAATTTAAAAAATTTCATAGAACAAATCAGAATACTGTTCATAATCAGCGTCCTTTAGTTTCAGAAGGTGATGATGTTAAAATTGGTGATGTTTTAGCTGACGGAGCTTCTACTGAATTAGGAGAGCTTGCGTTGGGTTCTAATATTAGAGTTGCTTTTATGCCTTGGAGGGGGTACAACTTTGAAGATGCAATTGTTTTAAGTGAACGCTTGGTTAAGGATGATGTTTATAGCTCGGTTCACTGTAATGAGGTTGAACTCGAAGTTAGGGACACTAAAAGAGGTCAAGAAGAGTTGACCCCGGAGATTCCAAATGTTGGAGAAGATGCAACAAAAGAATTAGATGAGAACGGTATAATACGTTTGGGGGCGAGGGTTGCTGAGGGTGATATACTTATTGGAAAGGTTACGCCTAAGGGTGAAACTGATCCAACGCCTGAAGAGAAGTTGTTGAGGGCTATTTTCGGTGAAAAAGCGGGCGAAGTAAAAGATGCATCGAAGCGAGCAGAACCAGGTATAAAAGGTGTCGTGATAAAAACTCAGCTTTTTGAGAAGCAAGCCAAGCGAACGAAAAAAGAAGAAAGAATAGAAATCTTGGCATATCAAAAGAATGCTGCTGAAAAAAAATCGCTTTTAAAAGCGTCTAGGGACGAAAAATTAACAAATCTTTTGAAAGATCAAATTTCAAATGGTATAAGAGATCTCTCTTCAAGTAAGACGCTCATCAAGAAATCAACAAAATTAACTTTAAAGCGACTTTATAGTTTTGATATGGAGCGATTTGCTCAGGATGTTCCTTGGGTTGAGAATAAAAAAGTTTGGAACAAGATTGTTTCAATTTGGCGTAGTTTTAGAGAAGAATGGGCTAGGCTAGAAACGAGTTTAGAAAGAAAAATATTTAAGCTTCGTATTGGGGATGAATTGCAACCTGGCATTGTCAAGCTTGCTAAAGTTTTCGTTGCTCAAAAAAGAAAGGTTTCGGTAGGTGATAAGATGGCTGGTAGGCACGGAAATAAGGGTATTGTTGCTACCATAGTCCCTGAGGAAGATATGCCGTTTATGGAAGATGGTTCTCCGGTTGATATAGTACTAAATCCATTGGGTGTTCCATCTCGTATGAATTTAGGCCAGCTTTATGAAACTATGTTGGGTTGGGCTGGTGAGGTTTTAGGTCAGAAGTTTGCTACTCCTGTATTTGATGGAGCGACGCCTGCAGAAGTTCAAGCTGAATTAAAAAGAGCAGGTATTCCAGCAACCGGCAAGGCACCTCTAATAGATGGTAAGACCGGTGAATATTTTGATAATGATGTAACAGTCGGGAATATCTATATGATGAAATTAAGTCATATGGTTGATGATAAAATGCATGCGAGGTCTACTGGGCCTTACTCTCTTATTACTCAACAGCCACTCGGCGGTAAAGCTCAATTTGGTGGTCAAAGGCTAGGTGAGATGGAAGTTTGGGCGTTACAAGCATATGGAGCGGCTCATACTCTTCATGAGCTATTAACTGTTAAGTCGGATGACGTTGAAGGTCGTTCGAAAGTTTATAATTCTATTGTTAGAGGTGAGCAAATGCCTTCTTTTAATGCTCCAGAGTCATTCAATGTAATGATTAAAGAGCTACAGGGTTTGTGTATTGACGTGGAATTGGATTAACCTAAGGAGATAAGATTTTGACATATATTCATTCAAATAATTTAGATACATCTAAGGACTATAGCTCTATAACTATTGGATTAGCTTCTCCAGAGAAAATTCTCCAACGTTCATACGGCGAGGTCCTAAAGCCTGAAACGATTAACTATAGATCGTATAAGCCCGAGAAAGATGGTCTCTTTTGTGAAAAGATTTTCGGTCCCGTTAAGGATTATGAGTGTCACTGTGGTAAATATAAAGGTGTCAGGTATCGTGGGATTATTTGTGATCGTTGTGGTGTAGAAGTTACTAGAAAGAAAGTAAGGAGGGAACGTATGGGGCATATAACCTTAGCTGTTCCTGTTGTTCATATCTGGTACTTACGGTCAATACCAAGTAAGCTAAGTTATCTAGCGGGTAAAAGTACTAAGGATTTAGAAAGGGTCATATATTATGAGATGTTTATGGTTATTGAGCCTGGTAGTAGTGGTTTAGAGAAATTCGAATTAATAGATGAGGATGAATATCTAGATATAGAAGATCAATTTGGTTTTGCTGCTGTATCTGATGAGGATAGAGATAATGAAGACTATTTTCTCGCGGCTATGGGTGGAGAAGCCATGAAGGAGATGTTATCGAAGATTAATATAGTCGAATTAAAAAAAGAATTGATTGACATTGTTAAGACATCCAAATCAAAACAAAAGCGCGGTGACGCATTAAAACGACTCAAAGTTGTTCAATCATTTGTTCCAGACCTGACTAAGAAAATATTGAATAAACCTGAATGGATGATTGTTTCCATATTGCCGGTTATACCTCCTGAGTTACGTCCACTGGTACCTCTCGAAGGTGGTCGTTTTGCTGCTTCGGACCTTAATGATCTTTATAGGCGTATTATTATTAGAAATAACAGATTGAAGCAGTTAATGGAGATAAAAGCTCCTGATGTTATTCTTCGCAATGAAAAACGAATGTTACAGGAGGCAGTCGATGCCCTTTTTGATAATAATCGTAGAAAAACCGCAATTCGTAGTGGGTCGCGTAGACCTCTTAAGTCTCTGTCTGACATGCTTAGGGGGAAATCTGGGCGATTTAGGCAGAATCTTTTAGGGAAACGCGTTGATTACTCCGGTCGTTCTGTAATTGTCGTTGGTCCTCAGCTCTTGCTCCATGAGTGTGGTATGCCGAAAAACATGGCTCTGGAGCTATTTAAACCTCATATGATACATGAATTAATGGCTCGAGGTTTCGCTCAAACCCCAAGAAGCGCAAAATTAATGGTTGAAAATAGAGAGCCCGTTGTTTACAAGGTTTTAGAGTATGTAGTTCAAGATCATCCTGTCATGTTAAATAGGGCTCCTACTTTGCACCGTCTTGGTATTCAAGCTTTTCAACCGGTTCTAGTTGACGGTAAAGCTATCCAGCTTCACCCTTTGGTTTGTTCGGCATTTAATGCCGATTTTGATGGTGATCAAATGGCTGTTCATTTACCGTTATCGTTAGAAGCTCAGATGGAATGTCGAATGCTGATGCTTGCAAGTCACAATATACTTCACCCTGCGAATGGTCAGCCAATTGCTGTTCCAAGTCAAGATATGGTTTTAGGTTGTTATTATTTAACTCGTCCTAAAAAAGGTGATAAGGGAGAGGGTAAATTATTTAGTTCAATTCAGGAGGGCTTACTTGCTTATGAAAATAAGGCTGTTGGTCTTCATGCTATCGTTGATGTAAGGGATCGTGGTATTTGGGTTAAGAGAACTACGGTTGGTCGAATAATATTTAATTCTATTCTGCCTGAAGAAGTTAGTTTTGTTAATAAAATTGTTGGCAAAAAAGAGCTTACAAAAGTTGTTAATGATGCTTACTTAATCTCCGGTAATTTTAAAACCGTTTTATTTTTAGATCGGCTTAAAGACCTTGGTTTTAATATGGCTACTGTAAGTGGTGCTTCTATCGCTATCAGTGATGTTTTGATACCGTCAGAAAAAGGTTCTATTCTTGAAAAAGCTCAATCTGAGGTTGATGCTATTAAAAATAAATTTGATAGACATATTCTTACTGATGGAGAAAGGTATAATAAAGTTATTGATGTCTGGACGCATGCGTCTTCAAACATGGCTGGTACTATGATGGATGCTCTTGAAATTGACCGAGATGGATTTAATCCTGTCTATATGATGGCTGACTCAGGTGCTAGAGGTTCTCAGGATCAGATAAAACAGTTGGCTGGGATGCGCGGGCTCATGGCTAAGCCTCAAAAATCAATGAAAGGTGGTGTTGGAGAGATTATTGAATCTCCTATTACATCCAATTTTAAAGAAGGTCTCTCTGTCTTTGAGTATTTTATATCTACTCACGGTGCAAGAAAGGGTTTAGCGGATACTGCTTTGAAAACTGCTGATGCTGGGTATTTAACAAGGCGTTTGGTTGATGTAGCTCAAGACGTAGTTACCTATACGACTGATTGTGGTACTATAAATGGAATTGTTATTTCGGATTTAAAAGAGGGGGAGGAAATTATTGAGCCTCTGGCAGATAGGATACTTGGGCGAACAATCCTTGATGATTTTATAATTAAAGGTGAAGTCGCTGTTAAGTCTGGTGATGTAATTTCAGATGAAGCAGCCGAATTAATTGGTGATAGCGGTGTTGAAAATGTCCGAATAAGGTCTATTTTGACATGTGAGGCTAAAAGAGGTTGCTGTGCTAAATGTTACGGCTGGGATTTATCTACTCATCAGTTAGTTGACATTGGTACAGCTGTAGGTATAAGAGCCGCTCAAAGTATTGGTGAGCCAGGTACTCAATTAACTTTAAGAACTTTTCACATAGGTGGAACTGCTACTCGGATTATTGAGCAGTCTGAAATGGTTACGAAGCGACCTGGTCTTGTCAAGTTTTCTGAAAATTATGATTCTGCAGATACAATTGATGAGAGTGGTACCGAAGTCACGCGTTGTATGGTTAGGAATGCTAAGCTTTTTATTATGGATAAAGATGGTAAAGAAAATGCTACTTTTAATGTTCCTTATGGTTCAACTGTTTTTGTTAGGGAAGGAGAGCAGGTTCCGGAAAAGGCTCCTTTGATAAAATGGGATCCTTATACTGATATAATATTAGCTAGGGAAACAGGACTAGTTTCCTTGAATGATTTTATTGAAGGTGAGACTTACGCTGTGGAGGCTGTAGAGGGTGGAAAGAAGCAAATGGTTGTTGTTGAGGCTAGAGATAGAAAGTTAAGTCCTCATATTGAAATTATTAACAAAAACGGAAAAATTTTAGCAGGGGGGACGATTCTTCCTATAAAAGCAACTTTAGTTGTTTTGAATAGGCAAGAAGTTCAAAGAGGTCAGACTCTTGTGAAAATCCCAAAAGATATAGGTAAAACAAGGGATATTACTGGTGGCCTTCCAAGGGTTGCTGAGTTGTTTGAGGCTAGAAAGCCTACTAACCCCGCTGTAATGACTGAAGTGAATGGCACTGTTCGTTTTGGTGATACAAAAAGAGGTGTTAGAAAAATCCATGTAATGGGTGTTGACGGTGAGGAGAGAACTTATTCTATTCCTTACGGTAAGCATGTTATTGTTCATCAAGGAGACTATATTAATGCTGGGACAATTCTCTGTGAGGGTGGTATGTCTCCGGCTGATATCTTACACGTTCTCGGGCCAGCAGCTGTTCGTGATTATCTTGTGAATGAGATACAAGAAGTATATAGATTGCAAGGTGTTAAGATCAATGATAAGCATATTGAAATTATAGTAAATCAAATGATGAAACAGGTTAGCGTTAAAGATCCGGGTGATACTCGTTTTTTAGAAGAAGATAGGGTTGCTAAGAAAGAATTTT
>Ga0209632_10002013_pt1 | contig 19814 bp, 14 predicted proteins | sample COG_10_FD_184754 | JGI IMG/M metagenome (GOLD analysis project Ga0209632, IMG submission 184754) | Pelagic Microbial community sample from North Sea - COGITO 998_met_10 (SPAdes) (version 2) | ecosystem: Environmental > Aquatic > Marine > Neritic zone/Coastal water | place: Helgoland, sampling... | reverse complement strand
GAACCTAGCTCTTTGTAAATGGCGAACATGACTAGGCCATATCAGCGCAATAAAAGCGTAAGGAGCAGAAACCATACCAGCTGTACTCATCATCGGATCATCGAAATAAACGCCCAATAAGACAGCAACTAACATCAAGACCCCAGATATGGATAGAAAAAATGTTTTATTATTCCATTCAAAAATATTCCACTCCCCTTTGTTATCATCAAGAATTAACATAAACTGAAAAATTAACAAACAGGACAAAAAAGATAAGAGATATGGAATTAGAAGGAAGAAACTTGAGAAAAGAATATTTGTATCTATCCAACCAAAAAGTATTAACAAAAAAGCAATAATAGAATGTTTTATAATTTCTGTATTATTTAATATTTTTGTTCCAGCAACCCAAATATTTTTTGGAAAAAGAAAGTTTGTAAATACTATCGTTGCAATAACAAGCTTTAATGCTCCAAAGAACCAATTTGACCATTCCCAATAAACGAATCGATCAAGAGAATTCATATTTACAACAATACCAGAAACGATTAAGGTCCAAATAGAGAATAAATGTATTAAACCTTTATTATCAAAAAATTCACCTATTCTCATGGAGATAGGATTGAATTTTTTATAGAGATTAGATTGTTTAGAAATAAGTTTTTCTATAATCATTATTAACCTATTAAAGCATTCCCAGTTAGTTCTAAAATAATTTCGTTTAATAAAATAAAGCCAATTAAGCTGGCTGAGATTAAGAAGAATATTTTAAATAATAGAACATTTCCTTTTCGATTATAAACATTCTCTCCTAGCTCTTTTAAAAAAGAATCAACACCCCACTTTTTCAGAATAAATAGAGCAGTGAATAGACCACCAATAGGAAGCATATATTTAGAAGAAAGCTCATCCATAAAATCAAAAAAAGGCTTCCCCATCCACTCTGTTATATTTATTCCACCGCCCATAGATAAGGAACAAAAAACACCAACAACAGTTATAATGCTTCCAAACCCAATTGTAGCTTTTTTACGCGACCAACCTTTTTGATCAATACTGTAAGCGGTAACAACTTCAAGGATTGAAATAGCTGATGTAAGAGCCGCCATAAATAACAAAGAGAAAAATAATGTGCTCCAAATTGTCCCGTAGGCTAATTGAGGAAATATGGAAGGTAAAACAAAAAAAATAAGTCCTGGACCACCCGCTGGGTCAGCACCAAGCGCAAACACGGTAGAAAAAATAGCAACTCCAGCAAGTAAAGCAATAAATGTATCTAGAAGGATAACCCAAAGTGCTGATTTAACTAGATCTTGTTTTTTATCTAAATAGCTTCCGTAGGTTATCATTGTTCCCATGCCTAGGCTAAGGGTAAAAAAAGAATGCCCTAATGCAAGGACAATACTTGAAGCGGTAAGTTCTTCAAACCTTGGGAAGAATAAGAATTTTAATCCATCCATTCCTCCTGGAAGCATCAACCCTTTTACAGCTAAAGCAAATAATAAAAGGATGATAATTGGCATCATAATTTTTGACCAATTTTCAATACCTTCTTTAACTCCATTTACTATAACATAAATGCAAACCATCATAAAAAAGACTTGAAAAAAGATTGGAGACCAAGTTGATTGAATAAAACTAGTAAATAAGCTTGATGCTGCATCTGGATTATTATCTAATAATTCAAACCCACCAGACAATGAAATAAAGACATATTTTAATATCCATCCACCGACGACACCATAAAAAGAAAGAATGACGAAAGCTGAGGCTACTCCTAAAAACCCAACTAATTTCCAATTGGAATTAGGCGCAAGCTTATTGAATGCTCCAACAGGACTTAATTGAGTCTTTCTACCAATTGCAAACTCTGCAACAAGAAGACTTAGCCCAATAACTAAAATGAATAATAGATAAATTAGAGTGAAAGCTGCACCACCATTCTGTCCTGCAATATGTGGAAATTTCCATATATTTCCAATACCAACAGCAGATCCAGAAGCCGCTAAAATGAATCCTATCTTCGAACCCCATTGCTCTCTATTTTTCATCATTTTCCTCCTCATCTATATCATTTTCAATTGAACTATTTATAATATCTTTAAATTCATAAAAATGTCCATCAACAACTGCATCTATCATAGAATAGAAATAAAGAATTCCTATCCACCATGCATACTTATTTCTTTTTTTTAAATATGTATCTTTAGTTAATGGATAACTTTCAGGGCTATCATCAAATCTATTGTAAATAGATGCATTATTAGACCAGTTACTAACCGCAGCGACTTCTAAGCCGATGATAGCCAAAGATTTAATCCATTTTTTGTTTTTAGCTTGCCCCAGTCCAGGTATTAATGAATGGTAAAAAATTGTTTTCCGGTGATCTTTTTTTCCAACCTTTTTTTTACTTTCACCTGATAATAGGTTAAAAGCCAACAAAAAAATAAAATAAAGTCGTAAATGAATCATCTTATTTTCTTGAGGCCATACAATCAATCTCTACTTTTGCACCTAATGGAAGCCCTGAGACTTCTATTGTAGTTCGTGCTGGAAAAACATGCCCTTCAAAAAAGGTTTGAAAAGCTTTATTAACATCCTCAAACTTTTTTAAATCTGTAACATATACATTTAGTTTGAGTATTGATGACTTTGTTAACCCCGCTTCTAACAATAGAAGATGGATGTTTGTAAGTGCGTGCAAAGTCTGTTCTTCAGTATTGCCTTGAACGGCTAAAGTCTTCTCATCTATTGCGATTTGACCACTCGTAAAAAGCAAGTCATTAATTAATACAGCAGGACTATAAGGACCGATTACTTTGGGCAATTTTTTAGATTCAATAACTTTTTTCATCCGTATTATAATTTATTTTCTAAACAAATACATGGAAGACCAACATCTTCATTTAATTTTCTAAAGGCTTCACCGTCAAATTTTCTTAAAAAAAACTCGCCAACAGCAGCAATTGTTGTCTCAAAGAGATGACCTCCAAGAGTCTGCATTTCATGATTACTAAGTACTACATGCGCGTGCACAAAAGGTTCATTCTTTTTTAAAGTAACATTCCCTTCAAAGCTAACAAGCTCTAATACCTCCGGAAATTGTTTTCTTATGTATTTCTTATCAATAGTATCATATGCACCAATTTCTGTCTCTTTTACTGCCCCAATACCAGAAACTTTAGCATTCTTTATACCATGTTCTTCACAAAATTTTGTTAGACTATCCATGACTTTTTCATTTTTTTCTATGTAGATAAAAAAATCATCATTCACTTGCTTATATTGCATAATTCACCTTTTTAATATTTCAATTATTAATTTTTCAGTATTTTTCATAGCGTCATCAATTTGGTTATTAGATTTTCCACCTGCTGTAGCTAAATGTGGTTTTCCACCACCACCACCACCCATGAACCCTCCAATTTCTTTTGCTAATATTCCAGCAAAGATACCTTCTTTATTTAATTCTTTTGAAACGACAATAACAGCAGAAGGTTTTTCTTCACCCTCTAAAAAAACTACGGCTATTCCATTATCTAAAGTATCATAAATTTTATCTCCAAATGATTTAAGATCCTCTATCTCATTATGAGAAACTTTTTTAACAAGCATCTTATACCTACCAACGGGTATAATTTCGTCTAAAAACTTTATTTCAGACTTTATACTCGCTTTACTTTTCAGCTTATGTTCAAGCTCTTTTTTATCTTTCAATAGTGTACTTATTCGTTCTAGCATATTTCTCGGAGGTGTCTTTAATACACTTTGGAGATCTGACAAAGTACTTTCATTTTGTTGCATTTGAAGAATTGATTTTAGACCTGTTACAGCAACTATTCTTCTAACGCCTGATGATAATGACGATTCTTCGATTATTTTAAAAGAACCAATATCACCAGTTCTCTCTACATGAGTTCCACCACATAATTCCATTGAAAAATCACCTACCTTTACAACGCGAACATTATCTCCATATTTTTCGCCAAATAAAGCTTCAGCTCCATTTTTTTTTGCTTCTTCAAATGTTTCAATAGAAATATGGAGTTGATTATTTTTCAATATTTGTTCATTAACTAGAGTCTCAATTTCAAAAATCTCATTTGATGTAATTTTATTCGAATGCGTGAGATCAAATCTTAGGTATTCAGAATGAACTAAAGAACCGGCTTGGTTAACATGATCACCAAGAGTCTTTTTTAAAGCTTTATGCATTAAATGTGTTGCCGTATGATTGCTTTTTATTTTTGATCGGTGAAAACCATCTATTTCACAAGTTAGAGCAGAAGTTTTTTTAAAAGTACCTTTACAAATATGAATGAAGTAGTTATTCTCTTTTTTCACATCTAAAACTTCTAGCTTAGTTCCATCTCCTGTAATGATCCCAACGTCACTAACTTGGCCCCCCGATTCCGCATAAAATGGCGTTTGATCAAGAATCAAGAATACATTGTTTTCATCGAATGCATAGCGAACAATTTCAGAACTAGATTTTAATGTATCATACCCTAAAAACTTTGTCTCAGCTATATCTGATAAAATTTTCCAATCTAATTTTTCTTTTTGTATTTTAAACTTCCCTGCATTTTTGGCAATTTCTTTTTGTCGATTCATTGATTGGACAAAACCTTCTTCATCTAATGTAAATCCTCTTTCTCGAGCAATTAGCTGGGTTAAGTCCAAAGGAAATCCATACGTATCGTATAGCTTGAAAGATTCAGAACCACTTATTCTTGATCCTTTCATATTTTCTATGATTTTCTCAAAATGATTTAACCCTCGGTCGAGTGTTTTATTGAAGGCTTCTTCCTCTAATTTAATAATATTTTCAATATGGCTACGTTTTTCTACAACCTCATTAAAGACCTCACCCATGATTTCACCAACCACAGGAACTAGCTTGTATAAAAAGGGCTGTTTTAAATGAAGATCTCGTCCAAACCGACAAGCTCTTCTTAGAATTCTTCTTAATACATAACCTCGTCCTTCATTAGATGGGATAGCTCCATCAGCAATTGAAAAGCAGAGCATACGTATATGATCCGCTATTACTTTGTGAGGTATAGGTTTATCTTCATATGATTGACCAGAAATGGCGGATATTTCTTCAATAATTGGAAAAAAAAGATCAGTTTCATAATTACTATTCTTGCCTTGAATAACAGCTGATATTCTTTCTAAACCAGCACCTGTATCAACATGTTTACTAGGTAAAGGCTCTAGTGTCCCGTCTGATAAACGGTTACTCTGAATAAATACAAGATTCCATAGCTCCCAATAATCATCAATGGTATTCACACCCGAAGAAGTTTGATCTTCTAAATTTAAACCTACATAATAATGTATTTCTGAGCATGGCCCACATGGTCCTGTATCACCCATTTCCCAAAAGTTATCTTTTTTTCCACTACGAATAACTCTGCTCGGATCAATATTTGTTTCTTTGGTCCATAATTCAAATGCTTCGTCATCCTCTTCAAATACAGTTACCCATAGTCTATTTTTATCCAGTTTCCATTCAACAGTAATTAGTTCCCACGCCCATTGAATAGCTTCTTTTTTGTAGTAGTCACCAAAAGACCAATTTCCAAGCATTTCAAAAAAGGTATGATGAAAAGAATCCACACCAACTTCTTCAAGATCGTTGTGTTTTCCAGATACCCTAATACACTTTTGACTATTAACAGCACGTTTGTTATCAGGTTTAACTTGCTCTAAAAAAATAGGTTTAAACTGATTCATACCAGCATTTGTAAATAATAGTGTCGGATCTTCTATTGGAACAACTGGAGCACTACGTATATATTTATGATTTTTTTCTTCAAAAAACCGAATAAACGAATTACGTATATCTTTAGAATTCATTTTAAAAAGAGAAACTAGTTTCTACACTTGTCATATTTATCATCTCATTAGAATCTAGAACATCACCATCTCCATTGAGATCATTAAATGACCTTCTAAAGACATAAGTTAAAACCATTCCATTCCCCAAATTTAGGCCAACATTATATCCCATTATCGTCGATTCAGAGTATTCAAAATTGAAAGGATTGGGCACATTTCTTTGCTGATAAAACCAGGAAGCTTTCTCGATTTTACTTATTGATTTTTTTAATTTTAGTATAGTTGTAAAACTTCTATTTGCTTCTGGCTGAAAACTATTTTCATTCGCATTATACTGTTCACCATTTAAACTTTGGAATGCCATTCTAGCATCAAATATTGAACCAAGATCGAGTGTTAGAGATGAATAGAACCCATTTTGTTTACCATAGGTTCCAAGTTTACTTGCTTTGGTTACAATTTCCCCTTGGTTACCAGATATACTTTTAAATGTGGCTCTTTCTATTTCGTAAGATTTATTAAAATATCCGAATTGAAATTTTCCTTTCGGTACCCATCTAAGTTCAAAATTAAATTTTGCTGGACCAAAACTAGCAGACAAACCCAATGGGATCAATCCATATCCAGCATTTATGGAAGTCGTATCTATTGGGTTTATTGTTTTACCTAACAATGCAGCATATTGAGCATAAGCAGATATATTAATTCCACCCTCACTAAAAACTGGGACACCTAAATCCAGAGCAAAAGATTGAAAAGATTCAGTCTCTTTTTTAATATTAATCGGTTCTGGTTTCCTTACTATATTTTCATCTAGCACTACAACTGTATCTAAATTCCAACCTGGTATGCTAGAATCAAGAGTATCAGTTATTCCATCACCATCAATATCCCATTCATTATCCAGTCCATCCGCCAATCCATCACCATCAGTATCAACAGACCAATTCTTATCGTAGGGAAAATCATCGACCAGATCTGGTGCTCCATCATTGTCCGAATCTCTTAAACCTAAATATTGATTTCTATCACCAGCCCAAGAAATACCTAATGTAAAACTATTGGAGATAGGTGCAGATACGCGTATACCTGTTAGACCGAAGTTTTCTTTGAAGTCGTTTGTAAAACCATATGTATTAACACCAAATGCTAGTGATTTAAATTCCATTCCTACTTTACGGACTTGCGGATATAAAAGAGTATTTGTGTAATTATTTAGTAGAATGCCATATCCCATTGTTACATTGTTTAAAGCACCAATTTGGAAATAATTCTTCTGCCATTTATTACCATACCGAACATAGTAGACTTTATCTATTAAAGTATTTTTAACTTTTTCTCCTGAGGAAAAGTCCCATTCATCATCATGAATATTTCCATCTTGATCAATGTATAAAACAATATCAAAAGAAATAGATAGTTTCCCAAATGGTAAGCTTGGTCGAAGAGCAATTTGATTCCATATTTTACCATCTATCGTAACGGCCCCGAAAGCACCGCGGACAGACTTTTCATTTGTACTATCATCAACATCTAGGTTCTCAGATTGAGCCAAAATTGGATTGATTAAAAGGATAATTATAATTATTGTAGATTTAAAATACATTTATTCTCACATTTAGGTTAATAAATTTAGGTTTCGAGCAGAAACTGGACAATGAGTAAATCAGTTATGTGTAAACTAAAGAACCCAACTACTTAAATAAAAGATTACAAATAGATGCAAAAATACATTTATACAGTTATTGTACTCACAATGATAATAGGATCTACCTATGCTAAAAGGTTAAACCTAGAAGACATTAAAATAGTTGCCAAAAAAAATGGAGTTATTTTAGAGCTTAAAGTAGACTCTATTCCTAAGATGAATAATATTACAGCATGGCAAGCTAACTCAGGCTGGTTTTACATTACCATGTATGAATTTCAAGGAGATACTGCATTATTGCGACCCGCTATTATTCCAGATGAAATTAAAAAATTTCAAATTATTGATACAGATCAGTCTATTCAGTTAGGCTTGAAATTATTCAATAATATTACGCATTATGATTTTTTACCCATCTACGAAAAAGAGACTATTTACACTACGCTACATTATTCTAATGATATCTTATCTAATGTTATTTCTAAAAAAAAATTGGGTAAGCCTCTTTATGTACGCAAGAAACCAAACGGAATTAAAAAATGGCTTTACTTAACAGGCACGGCTTTTATAGTAACGGGATTAATAAACGAGAATATAAATTCCAGAGTTAATAATCAGACCCTTTTAGGAATAAGTATATTGTTAGGAACATTCATTTATGATAATATTTGGATAGATTAATGAAAGAATCATTACTTTACTATTCAATTTTTTGGGCCATAGGTTTCTTATTACTTGGGCTATATATTCGTTTTAAATATAAAGATAGGTTTGATGACCTCGATAAATAAAGTATATCTTTTTCTTATAATTACTTCAATTTCTGCAAAAAGCCTTACAACAAGACATTCCTACAATACTTTAATCGATGAAAACTCTATAAATCATGCGACACCTCATATCACTAATTTATTACGAAACAAAACAGATGGATTTTCATCAGAAGAAAAACAAAAACTACAAATATTAGGCTTGACTGAAAAAGATGGAAAGTTTAAAGCAATTCAACCAACTGATTTAGATCAAAATTACAATACTGAACATTTTATTTTTTATTACACTCTGGAAGGTAATGATGCAGTCGAAAGTTTAGAATATATTATTGAAATGGGATATGTTTATGAGGAGGTTTGGAAATTCTACATTGATACTTTAGGCTATGACCCTCCACCTCTAGGTGAAAATAATTTCTATCAAATTTATGTGCAAAACCTTCCATCATTTTATTTTGGGATTACCTATACAACAGATGGAGTAATTAGTGAGCCGTCTTGCTTAAGCTTTATAAAAATGAGAAACAATTATTCAGCATCTCAATTTAGCCTTCTAACAGAACTTGAGAACATAAAGGTTACCGCAGTTCATGAGTTTTTTCATGCCATTCAATTTGGTTATAATTGCTATGAAAAACTATGGATGATGGAAGCGACAGCAGTTTGGAGCGAAGATAAGCTCTACGATAATATAAATGATTTGTATAGATATATTCCCTCATGGTTTAATAATCCACAAACTCCTCTAAATGATGAGACTTCACATATGTATGGATCTTTTATTTTTTTTCAATATCTAGATGAACATCATGGAGGTGTAAATACAATAAAATCATGCTGGGAATATTCAAGGCAATTAGCTAGTTCTCAAGCAGATATGAGTATTATTGCAATTGACAATGCATTAAAAGATGAAAACTCTTCTTTTAATCAAGCTCATTCTAGAATGCGAATTGCAAACTTAATTATGAGTAATAATTCCACATTAGGACCTTATGCCTACCATGAGGCTGATGGATACAAAAGTGTTATAGAAAATATTTCACAGCAGATGATTTTATTTGAAAGTGGTGATGATAAAATAATTCAAAATTTATATAGTCGAGAATTTTCAAGTTCCTACTACGATATAATTTCTGAGAGCTCATTTTCAATCGAGCTAATAGATGATCAAAATAATTTCCAGTTGACATCTGTAACAAAAAAAAGTAACCAAGATGATTGGGACATACGTGTTAGTGATAATATAAATATTGATCCCACAATTAATTTTGAATGGATTAAATTAATTATTACTTCAAATAGTTTTAATGATATTAATCCATCCTATACTTTTAAAATAATGGATGGATATTCTGAAGATTTCACATTTTTCCCACCTTATCCAAACCCTTCAATTAATAAAAGTATTAATTTCAAGATTCAAGTGATTTCACCACAAATAATAGAGTTAAAATTATTTAATTTATTAGGAGAAAGAGTCTGGTTTGAAAATATATTATTTAATGAATCTCAGATTCGAGAAATCACTTGGAATGGGCGTAACCAAAAAGGAGAGAGTAGTAGCAGCGGAGTTTATTTTTTAAACATTAAAGGGAAAAAATCTACAAAATCATTTAAACTAATTCGCTTAAAGTAATATAGTTATTGTACACTATTTTTTAAAATTAGTTTAAGAGTTACAGTGAATTAAACGTTTTTCTCATTTCATCAAGAATAATTAAATATTCTTTATACCCATCAAGAAACCTCCTATTGTATTTATTTACCTTATCCTTCTTTTCAAGTAAATAAACTGAACCACCAACCTCTTTCATAGCTATTTCTCCTATGTTACTTAGAAAATTTTCATATTTATCTAATTTTTTATTAGAAGATTCGATATTTTTTGAAATACTTTGTATTTCTTTTGAATAGAAAGAATTGGGTTCTTCAAAAAATGCCATATTTGCTTTTTTATTAAATCTTTCAAGATGTTCATTTAATAAAGATCTTTTATATTTTATTTTAAAAAGAGTGTTTTTAAAAGATTTTATTTCATCATCGACAAAAGTAAGTTTTTTTCTCTCTTTTTTGAAAGCTTTGTTTATATTTTTTAAACTTTTGTGATACTCTTTTTTAAATTTATTAACTTTCAAACCTTGATTCTTAACAAAAATTCGAATTGTTTTTGAACTTTTATTTGGAATGGAGTCTAGCCATGTAGATGAGTATGATGAACGCTCGTTTGTTAATACTTTTAGATCTTTATATATCGAATCAATATTTGAAATAGCTATTCTTAATTTTTCATAATTTGGATCTAATCGATCGTAGATCCTCATATCATTTTTAAGATAATATTTTAATTGACCTCGCATAATAAGGTCAAGCGATGAACTATCTATACGCGTTTTTTCCAACCATTGATTAGTTTCTAAAATTTTAACACTTAACGAGTACCTATCTTTTATTACCCAAGGTTTAACTCTTCCAGCACAGTCTAAAAATAAAAAAAGGGTTCCTGCCAAAGCAAAAACCCTAATTATTTGATTAATTTTTATATTCAAGTTTTTAAACTTCCATCCTTATCAAGTAATAAAAGGTCGTCATAACCTCCTATATTAATATCATTAATGATAATTTGCGGTATTGTCCTTCCTCCCGTTTTTTCATAAAGATCTTCACGTGACATTCCCACTTCTTCAATATCTATCTCTTCATATGAAAGATTACGTTCTGTTAAAAGCCGCTTTGCATTCCGACACGGCCCACACCATGAAGCTGAGTATATTATAATATTTTTATTCATTATTTAAGTAGTAAAAGTTTTTGAACTTTAGTCGTTTGTCCAAATTTTGCAATTACAAAATAAGTACCCGATGATAGTGAATTCCCAGAATTATTTTTACCATGCCATGAAAAGTTATACTGCCCTTCTACTAATGTTCCTCGATGAATTAGAGCGACTTCGCGACCTAATATATCAACAATTACTATTTCACCTTTTTCAGTTATTGGGACTATTAGAGTTAAGTTCGTAGAAGGATTAAACGGATTAGGATAAGATGGACTTAGATGAAATTGTGTTGGATTAAAATCATTTTCAACTGCTAATGGAGCAATATAATTCGTCGGTGCATCTGTCGTAAATCTAATAACTCTTTGATCTTCTAATACAGCTGCTCCTGGTGCATAGACATTGTTAAAAACATATTGGAGACCATAATTTTTTTCAGGCGATTCAATCCCAACCGTTGAATAATTTTTTGTCACATCAACATCTTCAATTTCTAAATATTGGAATTCAATTACACCATTACCACTTTCAGTCGGAATAGCACCTTGAGTGTAAAGAATAATTTGAAATGTCTCTTCAGTAATTTCATCATAACCATTTAAAGCTCTAGACCATTCAATTATAAAACGACCATTTGTATTATCAAATGAAGTATAAATATTTATCCAGATATCATTTTCTCCATCTCCATCCGTATCAAGTGTTTCTAAATCGTCTGAAAAAGGTGCTAGAAGTGCTTTTGGTCCCATATACATTGGTATGGACATATTCCAAAAATAATCAATTTCACACTGTTCAAAAGAAGCCCAACCATTGGAATTAACTGTAATATTGTCGTAATCAATTCCATGATATTTAAAAGTAAAAGGAAGTTCTAGATCTACATGGTCATCATCTCCTAATTGATAATGAGTGCCATTCATTCCATTATAATTAGGATCTAATTCAACCCAATCAAATGTAGGCTTGTTGGCAAAACCCTCATCGGTATCATCGTATGCCCAATACCCAAAATTATTAGGAGCAACAGGGTAATTTGCTGAAACTGGCGGTATTTCAAGAACAACTTCTTGATGATAAAAAACAACATCATTTTTTAAAAGTTCAACCAAAAAAGTAATTTGGCTACCAAAAGCGACATTAGATAATTGAATATTATAATTTGTTGATTGGGTGCCGAATTCAAATGGAGATATCTCAGAAAGAATCAAGGTTTCATTGAGGCTTGTTACAGCACCATCAGATATTCCAGTAATTTTTATAAAAACATCTTCATATTTTGAATTGGAATAATTATTTATAAATAAAGATGCTGGAAATGATGTATTTGGTTCTGGATTATTTTCAAATGATATATCAAACACTGGGATTTCATATGCGATTGAAAAGGTCGCAATATCCTGATTCCCGTTATTAATTACTGCTAGAATAGAATTACTTATTTCAGTATTGTAAGCAGTAAATTGAATATCATTGATACTAACCAGTTCACCAGGTGTCATATTTGGTATTTCAATATTAATTATATTTGGTTGAACATCATCAGAAAAACGAATAACTCCTGAAAATCCATTTACCGTTGCAGTAGTTGAGATATTTTGAAAATTAAAGCTCATATTAACTAATGAACCAATTGATGGTTTTTGATCACTATTTTCACTTTGAATGACAATATCAGATAAAACAAGATCTAGTTCTTGGTTTTGTATAGCTATAGTTTTTTTACCTTGTATAAAAGCTGGTTTATTAGCGTATATATCTAAACTTTCTATTGCACTTAGATCCAAAGTAGCTGCAAAAGCACCATTAGTATCACTAATACCTTTTGCAAGTATTTCATCATTTGACATAATGCTTATCACCGCATTAGAAATGGGAACTCCTATCGGATTTAATGTGACCAATTGTACGAATCCATCTAAGTTAGAAACATTATTTACGTTAATTGTAAATTGTTGAGGTGTATCTAAATAAACTTGGATAGATGGATCTCCTAATATATTATAGACATGAGAATAAAATTCTTGGGCCTCACCAGGTCCAGATTGAGCAGGAAACTCTTTCACTAGACCCGATTGACCAGCTTGCATAGCAGGTCCAAGCTCTACAACACCATTATTTAACATTGCATCATACATGTAGGCATTAATTACGTTATTGTACTTTGTACTCGTGTGCAAATCAGAGGGTCCTACAAAAGCAACACCACCTTTTGGAACCGTCGGCGTACCTCCCCTTATTATTGCTTCAGCTAAACAAGGGTCAACATTATTTGCAAAATCATTTGAATTGCAGACATAACTCATAAAAACAGGCGTCAACCATCCATTATTTAAATCATTAACATCATCAACATGAAACTCGGGATAATGCCATCCATTGGCATCTCCCCATCCCCTATAATTAACAATTCCAGCTCCATTATTTATTAAAGGAATTATGTAAGGAGCACCTTGTTGAATTGGAGGATAAAAAACAGTATCGACTTGGCTATACCCATGACTAATTAGTTCATCTCTTAGCCAATACGATGTCCATTTAGGAGTAATTGGAATAGGATAAGTATTTGAATAGTTTCCTGCTACAATAATACCGCGACTTAGCCAATCTGCGTTATAAGCAAGTGGGTCTGTAGCATATTTAATCGTTTTAGACATAATAACAGCTAAATCTGAAAGAGAATCAATAGATAGTCTACCAATAAAAACATCTGGAATATTATCATTACCATAAATATGAGTAAATTTTTGATCAGTTACATCATTTTCAGGTCCGTAATAAAAAGAAGGAAGCTCTGAAAAACCATCAACATCGCCAATGAGGAGTACATATTCAAGCATAGGATCTTCCATTATTATTGATTCGATTGTTGCTTTGATTCCATCGGATGTACCATTTGATTCGGATAGTGGTGAAACATAGACATCAAATCCTTGAGACTTTTTAAAGGAGACAAAATCATTCAGATAGTTGATAATTCCATCAGGTGCAATTATCAAATAACTTCCTCTTTGTGGATTAATTTGATTTGGTAAAATTTCATAATTATTAGATATCATATTCACAAATGATATTGGAACTTTTTGCCCTAGAACATCATTCTTGCTTTTTCCTCGGAATGAATTTGAATCCCCTTTTAGGATAATAGATGAAAGAAGGATTAGTATTAATTGTTTATAATGATACATTTTTTGATCGCCTGCATTTGTTCAGTTTCTATTTGAATGAAAAACATACCGTTACCAGTTGGAAGACCATTCAAATTATTTAAGTTTATATTAAAATTTCTAATACCTGGTCGCATATTTAATATTTCAGAATAGATTTGTTGACCTAAAATATTAAAAACTTTCATTTCACCTTCCCCACCAGGATACTCTGTAAGGTTAACTTGGAAGAATCCATTTGAGGGATTGGGGTATACACTGTTAATCTTCATAGGAATAGATGGTATCTTAGTCTGATTCTTTTTTTGAATACTAAGAAACTCATCATTTACAGCAAAGAGTTCTAATGAACTCACAAACCAACCGCGGTAATTAACAGTTCCATCCGTTTTAAAATTAAGCTTTACTCTTATTTCAGATAGAGTAGTATCAATGAGCATGGTGAAATAATCCTTTAGATACTCATTTTCAGTTGATCCTGACCATCTTTTTTTAATAAGCTGATTATTATTAGAATCAATTATTTCTATTTCTGCATAGTCGTGATCCCATTCAGTTTCATACTGATGTTCGATTACCAATACAACTCTATTCATATTTCCAACATTAAATAAACCTGTTTGAATACTTTGTATTTGTGTCGTTGAATCAATATTTTGATACAATAGAGTAGACTGAGATTGTAAAATACCATTATTATTTACCCATTCACCTTCAGCCAACTCATATAGCCAAGGTTCCTGTGAAATTAAATTTTCAGCTTCTAGAACAGGAATATTAAAATTATAATCATCATCCAAAAAAAATGTTTTTTCCCAAGGAATATGCCCATTTGGCATTGGAATAATAATACTATAATCATTCGATGGAAGCTCAAAAATATTCACACCAAGATTTAATTGAATAGGCATTTTATTAAATTCATTTTCAATAAAAGCATCAAATACTGTGAAAGTACTTTCAAATTCACCAATAGTTGTTAGAGTTAGATTGTAAATAGGAGCTTTTTCTAAATAGATATCTTGATTAGTAATACTACTATTATTTGCTACTACTATAATTTCTTGATCTAAGAATCCATCAGACTTAATTAATAGTGTATATGTACCAACATCTAGAATTCTTCTAAAGCGACCAAACTCATTAGTCAATCTTGGGTTAAGGATTGAACCTGAATGTTCTAAAACCGAAACATTTGCGCCCTCTATTGGTTGATTTGTAATACCATCGTATACAATTCCAGTTATTTGGGAAGCATCAGCATAGTAGCCTATTGTTCTATCCATTAAATAAATCATAGCTGGTTTTGAACGAGTAATGGTATTTTCGATTAAAAGACTATCAGGCTGCAAATTGGCAGTACCACATTCTACTAAATATTGAAAACATCCAGTTGTTTTGTAAAACCAGTCGTGAATTTTCCCATTTCTTGAACCACTAAAAACAGGTAGGTATGTTCCAGTACCATCTTCAGTTGGAATTAATCCTGAAAATTGATCAGCAATTGATTTCATAATATCTAAATCTGGTGAATCTTTAGTTTCTTCCCATTTCCATGAAGTAAATACTTTTTCTGAAAGGTTACCAGACCTAGAGCTATGCCAAACAATTGAGAATACAAAATCATTATTTAAGGCTAAATCTCTTAAGGCAATAGCCTCGGACTCAGAAAAAGGTTCCTCGCCTTTGTAATAATCATAATGAGATGCATAATCTGAATTATCAGGCTCAAGAAAAGTGTCACCAAAAGCCCAATTAAAATTAAAATTCCTATTTAAATCAACCCCATCAATATCATTACCAATTGAAGGATCAAAATCAAAATTACTATTAGGATATGGACCATTAGGTGATAAATCACGCTTATTTTTTCGATAGCTTAAATCCAATCCATCATGTACAACATTTAAACCTTCAGGGTTAAGTGTTGGAATAATCCATATCTCTAAATACTGTTTTAATATATTCATATGGGTTAAAATATTTGGATTTGGAAAGAGCAAATCATTTATCAAGTCCATTACTATTTCAACGCCAAGAACTTCTTCAGCATGCACCTGGCCAACAAATAAAACTCGTGGTTCATCTTCTTTGCTTTGTGCATTATCAGATATTTTGATTGCTAAAATGGGGATATTTTCCTGTGTTGAATACCCGATAGTATCAATTTTCACCCAGTTATTTAATTCTTCAATATTACCCACTGAGTCTAGATAGGCATAAATCTCTTGAGTGGAATGATATCGATCATCTAGAGTTTGAGCAATCGAGATTACAGACAGGGCTAAATATATTATGTACTTCATATCTTACTTTAAGTAGGTGACTTTACCTCTATTTATACTATTGTTTGACTTAAAAACGTAGAAGTATAATCCACTCGAGACCAAATGTCCATTTGTTTGTTTTCCATCCCAATTTATTCGATTATTACCACCAAATCCTGGCAATATAAGCTTATTAACAACCTGACTGCCCGTAACATCATAAACACTAAACTCAACAGGTTCTTTTTGAGGTATATAATAATCAAATGAAATAGATCCATTAAATGGATTTGGATAAGCGCTATTTAAAGTAAATGCTTTCGGTACTTCACAACCAATACAATCAATTTTATTCGATAATAGTTCAGCTTTCATAAGCGTCCTACCATAATAGTTTGCAAGATCCTCTTTACCTGAGCTTCGATAATCAATCCAATCTAAAAAGTACTCTTCATTTTGATGATGCGTTATGTTGACGTTTTGTTGTTTGTGATATGCAATACAAATTGGAATTCCATTTTGATTCGTTGTCATACCCTGTCCAATATTATAGCCGCTACCATAAAGGTCTACACCATTAATCAGTAATGGATCTTGGTTATAATACCCTCTTTCATCTTCCCATATAATTAAGAATTCATTATCTTGAAGGAATTTTACCGTTGGATTATATTGGTTAGTTGTATCATTAGAGAACTGGATAACATTATTTTCTAAAGTTCCATTCTGGATATTTAAAATATCAGCAAAAATCTCAAAATCTGAACCATTTCGATAATCCTCCCAAGCAATAAATGAATGGGTACCCGATTGGTTAAGTTCAAAAGAAATATTACCTTGATCGTTATCAGCATCTGAAATTATTATGTTTTCATTAAAATGTATGCTCCCATCCCAGTCAATAACTTGAGCATAAATATCAGAAAAATTTCCATCTTGAGTCCATACGGCTAACATGCCAACTTCATCATTAATTATTTTCACTTCAAGATTTCTTGAATCAAACTGGCTACTGCTTAGATCATTACCATTTGGATTCCATCCAATTTCTAAATTTCCATCAGTATCAATTTTGGTGAATTTTAAAGCTGCAGCAGGCCATGCATCTTCTAACCAAAAAATTATAAATTTATTATCTGGAGTCGGAATAATAGCACTAAGATAGTCATCTCCTGGAGAATCAACTAACTCAATACCTTGATTATCTAGTAACAAGTTACCATTCACATCTAATTTTTGATAGTAGATGTCATAATTAAACCCTCTACTTTCAGACCAGAAACATCCCACGCCACCTTCAACTTCTGTTAATAAAACACTTCTCATATCAAAGACAGGAGTCAGAGCCACTCCCGAATCAGCCCAGAGATTATTCAAACTATCATCAATTCTATTTATTCTTAAAAACTTCGGAGACGATAAACCATCGAAAGTTGCTGAATAAATACCTGTTTCAGATTTAATATAATATGGAGTTGAAAAATCTGTTTCAGAAGATGAGTTATCTCCAAAAGATAATTGCTTCCCATTAGAATCTGTTATCTCTGAATTGATAATTCTATTACCATATATTTTTTTTGATGCTCTATTATCTTCCCAAAATAGAAGTAAGTCTTCGTTATCTAATTTAAAAGTCTGAGTATAGTTGATATCTCCATCTAATCCAGTCATCACTGTCAAACCATTATCAGCCCAAGCAGTATTAAAATCAGAATCTATCTTTTGAACTTTCAAATCAATACTACCATTTCCTTGATCACCATAAATAATATATAAACCACCTAATTGAGTATCGCCACTTACTATTGGTGCATATTGATACCCACTCTCTTCTGAAATCGTAACAGGATTTTCATTTATATACGAACCATTTGAGATAATATTCTGATACATGATATCTATTTCTGGAAATGTACCGCGCTCCCATACCACATTAATACCGCCATTAGCATCAGGTGTAAAACGCGCACTAAAATCTGCATTTTCAGATAGATCTAAACGAATACCATCATCCCATAATTTGTCACCATTAACATCTATTTTCTGAAAATATTGATCACCACTTATGGGATCATTTCTTAGATCTTTCCAATTCACAAATATTTCGCCAATTGAGCTTCTTTTAACACGTGGAGATGTCTGAATAGCATCATTAAGAGAAATAGATTTTGCACTTTCAAAAATGGGGCCATTTGTATCTACAAATTGATAAAAGATTTTCGAGTTTTCATCACCTTGCTTCCAGCAAATGAAAGAGACACCATTATTAACGTAAGTAGCTCTTGGTTTTAATTCTTGTTCCTCTGAACCTGCAATTTGTAAACCAGTATCTTCAAATTGCATAGTCATATCCAGGCCAAACCTTTGTCCATAGATATCTGCATTCGCACCTTCTCTAAAATCTGCCCATGCAATAAATGCTGTATTATTTCCTGAATATTCAATTGTTTTTGCATTTTGGTTACCACCTGCAACAATAATAGGTAAACCCGAACCTGGAGCTAAGATTTCGTGTTCTGAGGAGACGTGCGTACCATAGATATCATCATCTATCCCACTTCTTTTATCTTGCCAAGTAACAAAAACACCTCCAAGGCTATCCGTACACATATTGATGGATATTTGTTTACCACTTACTTGCGAGAGTGCAAGTCCATTGGGGTCCATTAAAATTTCACCATTAGAGTTTATATGCTGTATAAAAATATCACCTTGAGCATCAAACCTATAATCTACCCAAGCGACATAAGCCCCACCTGTTCCGTCAGTAATGGAGACAGGATCTTCTTGCCGACCAGGAAGGTTGGTTACAGTTGCACCTAAATCCCCCCATAAAAGATCACCATCTTGATTTATTTTATGTGCGAAAATATTTCTCATCCCAAAACGTGTATCGGACCAAACAAAGATCGCTTCTCCCTGATTACCAGGTGCTAAAGTGCGATACCATTCAATATGGACTCCCTGCCTGATTGGTGCACCATCTTCAGAATCAAATCCTGTAGAGAACAGAACCTGTGTTAAAACAGCAATAATAAATATTCTTTTCATGAATAATTCCTTTAATTTTTCATACTTATAAATTATAACTCAATTTCAATAATACTTAAACCTTCTCTAGTACAAACAAGAAAGTTTTGGTTCCAAAATATTGTTTTATAGACATATCCAACTGGAAAGATACCTTTTTCGATAGGGTTCATTGGGTCTGAGATATCAAAAGCAGCAATACCTTTACTACCCAATGATAGAATTGCAGTTGTACCATTAATAGAGATATGGTTGACTGTTAAATCTTCAGCAAATCTAAAAGAAGAACCATTCGCGGAAAAACTTTTCTTAGGGATGTAG
>Ga0209632_10002012_pt1 | contig 19824 bp, 22 predicted proteins | sample COG_10_FD_184754 | JGI IMG/M metagenome (GOLD analysis project Ga0209632, IMG submission 184754) | Pelagic Microbial community sample from North Sea - COGITO 998_met_10 (SPAdes) (version 2) | ecosystem: Environmental > Aquatic > Marine > Neritic zone/Coastal water | place: Helgoland, sampling... | reverse complement strand
GTTCAATCGGTGAGTTAACCGTATTAATACTAATATTTTTTGGATTACAATACGACCAGCAATAATATATATACCATCTAAAAGATAAATATAATATTGTAATTAAACAACACATTATCAGACATACTAACATTATAAACCACATTATGGTGAATTCTTTTTGAGTATTCATTATTATTTAGTTAATAATGAATAATATTAAAGTTTTATATACATTTTATAAGTATTTATCTACTTTTTGGTTCTTCTCTTAGATTTTCTACTTTTTCTACTTTTTCTACTTTTTCTACTTTTTCTACTTTTTCTACTTTTTCTACTTTTTCTACTTTTTCTACTCGACCTCTTTGTTTTTCTTCTTCCACCCTTCTTATAATACGGATTGATTAACGGATTCTCGGTGTTAGATTTATTTATATCATCCATTGTTGGAACGGGTCCTTCCCCCCTGACTTCTACAAAAGATGAGAGTGATGATTCTCCTTCTTCTCTCTTATATGTTCCGTCTGAATTTTTCGAGGCATACAGTTCGTTGTTCTTATTCAACCCTAAAGGAACTTTGTCGGGTTTAGATCCACCCTTCTTCGGAATAAAGTTTAGTGTTGAGTTCTCGCTGCTAGCTTGATTTATTTCTTCCATGGTGGGAGTTTTGGCACCATCTACCCGCAGTTGTGCTACATCTGGTAAACTGCTATCTCCTACATCGCCTTCTATCGCATATTCTCCGTCTGGTTTTATCGGAACATATATCATATTCCCCCGGTGGTCTTTTAATCCTGTAGACATGCCTGTAGACATGCCTTCTTTACCTGACCCACCATTCCTTCTATTTTTTCCAGTTCTAGACCTAATTTTACGTTTACCTCCTAAAATTCGTTTTTTAGAATAAACGAATGACATATAATATATATAGATTTAATTCATTTACATATTATATTTTATAATAATTGATAATGCTGTTATTTGTCCAAGTTTGACACACAGGAAAGGACTCTATTTTATCTATATCATGCAGCTGTTTACTGCAAAAAATATGTGTACTGGGATTACATTCCTTTTTAATTTTTTTCGAAAGTTTAATATTCACATCGTCAGGAAAACACAAGTTACTTATATATATAATATCGAAATCGCTATAATCAAATCCATCGTCTAGTATGTCCTGGTTTAGAAATTTCACCTTTTCCTTTATATTAACATTTTCCTTCATATAATTATCCATAGCAACATCATGTCTTGACTTTGATAATTCAACACCGATTGACATGTATAATTGAGGATACTCTTTTATAGCATTAATAACTATATTTCCGTTACCCGATCCAAGATCTACAAATACTTTATCTTTTTTATCATCAACCTTTTTCATGATATCTTTCAATCCATCTAATGTTAGTTCTCCATATGTAATTGCATATCCATTTTCATTAAATAGATCCTTATCTTCTTGAGTAGTATCACTCCACATAGTATATCTAAACATTTTCTTCTCCTATTTTTCTACTATTTTTATTACCTGTTAAAAGTAATACAGGTTGTTGGTCATTAACTTGTTCATCGTCCGAAATATCAGAGCTATTATTACTGGAGTTTAAATCAAAACTAAGATCACTATTGTAATCTTCCTCATCTTCCTTATACTTTTTTTTCAATTGGTGTATTTTATGTTTGCTTCTTAATTTATAATCAACTAATTCTTCATTATTATCGAGTCTTCTTTTTTCATCTGATAATAATATATCTCGTTTTGATATATCAATTGGCGTTAACCCTAGTATATCCTCAGGAATACCATTTAGTTTTTTTCTCGTTAATAAATCCCAATCACCACTTGTTACGCTGTCATCGGATATGAGTTGAAATGCATTCATAAAGTTACCTATATTTCTTCCATTAATTGATGCAGGATCGACCCGATTTAAATAAGTAGTTTCAAAATTTCCATATTTACTTTTGGAAACATAAGGAGCAATTTTTTTACACATAATATATTTATCTTTCATCATATTTAAATATAATGGCATAGGACTTCTTTCTTTTCTGGATAATCCCAATTGTATATTTATGTCATCATATAATTCTCTAAAGCTTTTCGATGTAGTTGCATGTTCTAACATATATCTTTCGGGTTGTTTGAATTCTAAAATTTTTTGTTGAAATGCAATTAATAAATTTAGAGCTCCCGCTACAAGTGGTATTATAAATAATGTGTTTTCTGCACAGTTAGTATGTATACCAGAAGCAACAAACATTATAACGCTTGAAATCATAGTTTGTGTAAATATCCACATCATCGATTTTTGATACATTTTTCTATAATCATCTGCTATATCTCTGTGTAATAGATAATAACAGCACGATTTTTCACCAACTGATTTTAAGATTAATTCTTGTTTTAATGACCATTCTACTTCTTCGTTTCTTTTTCGAATTCTCTTTACAATATCCCTAAATTCATCTTCATTCACTACCTCTTTCTGAACTAATTTTGCTAAATTTACTATATTACTCATACTAAGATTCTTTTTCTTTGTATTTTTATCTTTATTACTATTTTCATCTTTATTACTGCTTTCATCCGGTTCAGGTTCTGTTTCTTTATTTATTTCATCATCTGATAGTATAGTGTTTACATTGTGATAGGTATGCATACCGGGTGGACCTCTTGGGGGGGATCCTCTAGGAAAATAATGTGGATATGTATATTGATGGTTCATGCTTTTTGTATCTATTTCATTCTTTTTCTTGGATTTCAATCGTTCCATAAAACCTCTTACGTTGGCCTGTAACCTTATTATTTTTTTATTATTTGAGATATTATTTAATGGAGTTGATTCTTCGGACATATAAATTATAATTTATTAAAATTATATTGTTTTTCCTCAACCCAATAACTTCTTTTCATTTTTGGTAAAATATTTTCTTCGCTGGTTAAATGAATGACTTGTTTTTTCCATTCTTCTAAATTTGACTTGTCAAATACTTCCCCCCAATTTTCTACATATATAACTGGTAAATCGTCATATAGGTAATCCATAGATGAATGTTTTGTAATGATTATTCCTCCAGCCATAAAAATTTCCCATGTTCTATGACAATCCAACCCTAATCCATGTGTACATATTACAAATTGATACTTAGAATATAGTTCATATACAGATTTCATATCAGATGTACGCTTCTGTAATACTTCTACATGATCACATTTGGGTTTGTTCGCCACTTCACTTTTAACAATTAATCTTTCTTTACCTACACCCGGTCTTTGTAATAAATGTACATCACACAATACTTTCATTTCTTTTTTACCCCACCATTTATACCTCATCTCTAACATTCTATCAATCGTTGAGTTTTTATTATTACCAACCCACCAGATAGAAACGGCTGGAAATCCAATCGGATATGGAAATAATTTTGGATGTATAAGTGTTCCATCGTAATTTTGGGTAAACCATTTTGTAATGTGCTTACATTCTAATATTTTTTGTACGGTCTCATCTTTAACTGAACTAGGAACAGGTCTAGCACCGTAAGAAGATATTAATATGCAATCATGCGTTAATGCATCTAAATTATCTGCTAGTAAATCTAAATCTGTAACCCTGCACTGATCCTCTTTAAACCAATACTTGCTTTTCTTACTTATAAGGGCACAATTACGAATCCATATTATTTCATCTTTACTCTCGCATTCTCCTCTAATCATATTTATTAAATTCTGTTTAGGAAAGTCAATCTTAAACTCTCCGTCATGATAAGATCGTTTTTTCATATTTTTTGGGTAAATCCATCCGTTTAATATGTCTTCCATTTACAGTTAATGTATTTTATAAATTTAGTAAAATAACAAATTATAATATAATAAATTATAGTATGAATAATATTGTATATCCATCTAATTTTGAAAAATCGACGTTAAATAGATATGCTACAAATATACCGTTATTAATTACATTTATAAATAATTATACTAAAAGTAATCCTAATAGTGAAATAAAATTTAATATTAATACCGAAAGCAGATCTAATAACGAAATTAGTTTTTGGTTTCAATTAGAACATACATTAGTTTTGAATGGAGGTAGAGATATGAAAGGTGCAAAACCAGGAATTATCAAAAGTATCTATAACGAAAATGAATATTATAATGTTCGTATTGATAATATTAATTCATTTCGTAATTTTAATATTATAGTTGAATATAGTCAACCCAATATATATAACATTACAAATTCTAATTCTTTAACACAAGAAGAGAAAAACAAAATTATTTATATACCACCAATACCATTTGATTATGTAAAACCTGCATTTTCCACAAAAAAATTTGATATACTAACATCTTATATTTGTGTTGGGAATAGTAAACGACGTGAAATATTTATGAATAAACTTAAAACTGATCCGAAATTAACAACATATAATAAAAAAAATATTACCAATATATTTAATATCGATCATCTTAAAAATATTTATAAAGATACCAAAATTATCATTAATGTTCACCAAACCGATCATCATCATACATTCGAAGAATTTAGGATATTACCGGCATTATTAAGTGGTGTTATAATTATTAGTGAAGAAGTACCATGTAAAGATCAAATACCATATAGTGATTTTATAGTATGGAGCAATTTAGGTAATATATATGATAAAATTAATGAAGTGTTAAATAACTATGAAGTATATTTTAATAATATATTTGGAGAGTATTCCGGGTTAAAATTAATAATAGATACGATGTTACAAAAAAGTGAAAATGAATTTATCAATAAAATAGCTAGCTATATACCAAAAAAAAATGATGTATTAAAAAACGAGGCAATAGGTTTTAATCCGAATATAAAAATAAAATGGAAGGATATGGAAGATCAAAATATGTTTGATTTTAATAAATATATTAAAAATACGAAAGAACTTGAAGCTGAATTTATACGATTAAATTTATTTGAAGAAAAATATAATGATTTGTATGAAGAAAATAAAAACCTAAGAAAACAACTTAAATTATTAAAAAATGAAAAAATACCACAATCAGAACATTTTAGTTTAAATAAATGTGCGTTAGATTATGGTCTAGATAAGGTTATGCGATTTAAAGATGGAAGACATATATTCGGTCATAATTTTATGAATAGTTATAATAAAATATTCAAAGAATTTGATATTGATGATGTAGAAAATGTTCTTGAGATTGGTATTGGGTGTCTTGAAAAAGGACAAATGGGAGGTAAAAATGGAATTATTACAAAATTTGGATATAAAACGGGGAATAGTTTGCGTATGTGGCGAGACTGTTTCATTAATGCTAATATCTATGGAATTGATATATACAAAGAAGCTATGATTATAAATGAAGACAAAATTGATACATTTGTATGTGATCAATCTAATCAACCTCAACTACAAAATTTAATGAATAACCAAATTAAGAAAAAATTAGATATTATTATTGATGATGGAAGTCATGAACTTTCTCATCAGATTTTATCATTTAATACACTTTCGCCATATTTAAACAAAAATGGTATATATATAATCGAATGTATACAACCTAAAAATATTCCTCTGTTATCTAATTTAAGTGCCTTTAATAATAAAGCAGAAATTGAACAAAAATTTAATGTTACGTTATTCGATACCAGAAAAGACACCAATAAAAATGATGACTTTATGATGCTTTTCAAATTAAAATAACTACAAATAGGTACAATATATACATTTATTTATATATTGTAGTTTATGAATCATCTGATATTCTATAGTTACTATCTAAAACCTCTTAAATTCTAGGTGTTTATAATCTCTGTCATTTTGAGCAGGTTTATCCATCGGCTGTACCAAAGTTGTTAAATCTTGTTTATATTTTATATAACTTGTAGCCTCACCATGTACGTCTTTTACACAAATATCAATCACTATTTTATTTAAGGTTTCTATCTGACCAGTAATATCAGTTGGTATATTAACTGCGTGTTGTAAAAACACGCTTCTCATAATTGTTTTTAAACTATCTACATTTTGTTTAGCTATAATATATTGGTTATTTGATTTTGCATATACACCAGCCCTTATCCCATTTTGTAATATATCTTGATTGGGCGCTGAAAAATAAGCTTTAGATAAAACAGTATCATAGAAATTTCCATTCATCGCTTCTACATAATCTTCTGTTTTTGTAGGTATTTTATCATATAACTCAAATGGGTTCGTTTGAGCTTCATCCATAATTGGAATTCGCCCGTTTGCTAAATATGATTTCGACATTATTATATATATAATTTTATAAAAAAATATCAAGCTTTTTTTATTTATTATCATATATTATATGGATAGTTTCAAATATAGCGTAATTTATGCGTCAATTGTAATATTAATAATTGCATTATTTGTTATTGGGTGGTCAATTAGTAATTCAGTTAACAGTAAAAAATGGCCTCCTGTTATTGGTAATTGCCCTGATTTTTGGAAATTTGATGATCAGACTAGAGAATGTGTAAATATTAACGGTTTAGGAAATACGGATGATACTGTATGTCCAAATTATCCTTCATCGGGGAATACTAATTGCGAAAGATTCAATTTTGGAGATGACCCAAAATACTCAGGTGCTATTGGTAAGTGTAATAAACAATCATGGTCTGATGCTCTCGGTATAAAATGGGACGGAATTACAAATGATAGAAATTTATGTGATGATGCATAATAAAATTTAATATTATTTTATAATTTAATATTAAATGGACAAAACATTAGGATATATTTTAAGAATAGCAGTTGAATTACGTCGTTATATATATGAATATATACCGATCACAGTTAAAGTATATATTTCTAAACAGAACTATATTAAATATTACAACAAAGCTATTTATAATACAATAACCAATCAAATAACGTACGGTAGACGATTAATATCGTTTGATCACGCATTCTCATTCTCTCATTTTATTAATCATACGCTCAATATATTATTTAAAAATAGAAAAATTACATATAAAAATAAGAAATATAGTACTTTATATAATTTGTATGATGCGTTATGTATTCAATATCAATCGACAAAATGTAGAAACATGTTAAGGTATATACAAAGATAAATCAATTAGGTAAAAATTTGTATAAAAGAATCACATTAGTATATTATTATGGAAACTATTAATTTAAATACAATATTGGATAGAGAAAACTTAATTCATACTATAAAAAACATTATGAATGACTTTGAAAATAATAAAGATTCGTTAACTATTAAACGAGGATTATATATATATGGAAATCCAGGATGCGGTAAATCAACACTTATAAATAATATCCTAAAAGATTTAAACTATGATATAATTAATTATAATGCATCAGATGTCAGAAATAAATCAGTCATGGAAACAATTACTAAACAAAATATGTCTGAAAATAATGTTATGACTATGTTCAAAAGAAATACTAGAAAAATATGCATTATTATGGATGAAATAGACGGAATGAATAACGGCGATAAAGGAGGAATAAATGCATTAATTAAAATTATTAGACCGAAAAAAACAAAAAAACAGAAAAGTGAAGATTATAGTTATAATCCAATTATATGCATTGGAAATTATCATATTGATAAAAAAATTAAAGAACTCATGAAAGTGTGTCATGTTTTCGAACTAAAATCACCAACCAACCCTCAAATGTTAAATATTATAAAAACGATTATGCCTGGACATACAGAGGAAATAAATAATAGAATTAAAGAATATTCACAATACGATATTCGCAAATTATGCAATTTATATAATATCTATGTTAAAAATCCAAATATTTTTGGAAAACACAGTATTTTTGATACTATACAGACAAAATCATATATTGATGATATTAAAAAAACTGTTGTAACTTTATTTAATAATTCGTATGATATTATATCACATAATCAAATTATATCAGAAACAGATAGAACTATTATTGCATTATTATGGCATGAAAATATTGTTGATGTATTATCTAAGCAAAAATATTCGAATAATATACCTCTCTATAACATGTTTTTAGATAATATTTGTTTTGCGGATTATATTGATAGAATCACATTTCAAAAACAAATATGGCAATTTAACGAAATGACCTCACTTTTAAAAACTTTTAATAATAATTATTTGTTGCACAAACATATTAAGGGTACTAATATTAAATATAAACCAAAAGATACAGATGATGTAAGATTTACAAAAGTGTTAACTAAATATTCTACAGAGTTCAATAATTCTATCTTTATATTTAATTTGTCTCAGCAACTGATGATGGATAAAAAGGATTTACTGGTATTCTTCAACGACTTGAAAAACAAAAATCTGAATGAAACCGAAATTAATACTCTTTTTGAAAATTATGATATTACAAAATTAGATTCTAGTAGAATATATAGATACATTTCATTTTTTAATGATAATTTTGATCAAGATCACGATATTAATATTAGTGATGATGAATTGATACCATAAATAAATATAATATTATAAAAATATTATATTTATAGACATATTATTCTTTATATTTCTACAAACAAATCTATAAGTTCTAAGATATTAACATGTACATCATCAACACCTATCACATCATTACATAGTTGTTTTACTGCAACTTCAATATCGTTTTCTTTTACTTTTACATGTTGTATTAAATTAGCAGTAATAGATATTTTTACTTCGTAACAATATGGGTTAGGACTATTTATATTGATTTTTTTCTCTAATATTACAACTGTTGGTTCTTTTATGTTGGTCTGATGAATTAGGTATAATATACCTATTGATATTTTATTTTCTTTTTCATAGCATTTTAACCCACTTGTATTATAATAAACTTGTATTTCTTTTCCGTAATATACACTATAATCAAAATTTGGTTTTATTTTCCACATGTTATATTTTATATAATTGTTTATGGAAATTAAAAAATCAATTTTAATCGTTTATGGAAATTTCAATTACTTCCTTTTCCTTTATCTGTATCTTTTTAGCAGCATTCATTTCTACTGTAGATTCTAATTTATGTTTCATATGTTCTAATAATGCTACCTTTTCTTTTAATAATTCATTCTCATTAGTTATTGCCTTTGTTTGTTCAATTGAACGCATGAAATTTGAATGTAAATTCATATGTATTCCGTCTTTCTCTTTTAATAATTCTATAACTTCTTGTGATGACAACGATTTCTTTTTACCATCAGGCCCCTCCATTATTACATTTAGGGGTTCTTTATTATCCTTTAAACTGTTTACTTGTGTTTCTAATAGTTCTATTTTTTGTCCTAGTAGTTTGTTTTTTTCAACTAAATCATTATTATTATTTACTACTGGAAAAGCGGGAATATTATTTACTACGGATACATTATTACCATTACTTAAGTTGGATAGTTGCAATTCCAATAATTTTATCTTTTGATTAAGCAATATTACTACATCATCACCGAAATTATTAATTGCATTAGTTGTGGTTGGTGCAACGGTATTTTTTAGTGACAACTCATTATTTGTTTTAGTCAAATCTGTTATTTTATATTCTAATTGATTAATCGATGCTTGCTGATTTCGAACTTGTTCATCTTTCTGTCTAAGTATATGTATTATCTCATCCATACTTAATGCTTTCTTTTCACCATTTGGTCCTTCAGCTATAATTTGAGGTTGATTCGCATTTTGTGGTATTTGACCGTTTTTCCTCATTTTTTCTTGCTCTACCTTCATCATTTGTTCTCGTTCTAGTTTTATTTCTTCTGTTTGCTTTAAAACATCTGGTTTATGCTTGGGTAACCCGGGTTCATAACTTTTAAGCAAACCATGGATTTTATTTTGAAAAAAATCACGCATTTCTCCTTCTATTACTAGATCTTTTACTGTCCATTTGGCATCTTTTACCACTTGGGGGTTGGGGTTTTCCAATAACTTTCTTTTATCGAATGTGTTATGTTCGTGTGAAAATACCAATATGGTTTTCTTTGGATCTAATTGTACAAATGGTACTGTATAATCCTTTAAAAATTGTTTCTCTTCTGCTAATGCTGCTTCATTATTATATGTATTTCCATCGTGTAATAATTTACGTTTGAATGCAAATGTCCCCGCTGTTGCGTGATTCGGAGAGTAAGGCCCAAACTGTATTACTTTATTTATATGTTTGAAATATACATAAATTTCACTTGATCCAGCACATAAGGCGTTATTATTTGCATTTAATGTTTCTACAGCATGACTTACTCTACATGGGGGGTAATAATCATCATCATCCATATATACAATTATATTACCAATACTTTTCTCATGCATTAAATTCCTTTTTTTACCTAACGGCATCTTTTCATCGTATTTAAAATATTTTATATTGGGAATACGTTTTTGGGCTTCTGTTATTAGATCTTCAATCTTATCTGATCCATCATCTATTATAATCCATTCCATTTTATGCTTTGGATAATCTTGGTTCTCATACATTTGTATCATAGTCGATACAAATGGTCGCCTATTAAATGTAGGTGTACAAACACTTACTATTATTTGTTTATTTTTACCAGAACTATTTTTTGTATTCTTTTTCTTGCCCATAGAAATATAATAAATTAATTTTTAAATTATTATATTTGTAACTCATTATATTGCGATAAATTATATATTTATGCTGTCACCTTTCATATATCCATAAAAATTCATTCCCATGTGTAATATTAACACTACAATTGCAGCAATCGTTGCACCAAAACCTAGATTTTTCCATGCAATCAATCCACCCAACAGTATCCACAAAGAAGCTATTCCAGTACTATGGTTCTTTAATATATTCCATATATCATTAAATTTACCCTCTTTATTAAATGATTTATCTCCTTTTGCTGCAAACATAGTTACCCAATAAAACATAGATGACAACATATATAATGGAACTGATGCAAACATTAAACATAATCCTATTAAAAAGAATACAAAATTAAAACCACACCATTTCGCTATTTTTATCCAAAATGCAGGAGAAACATATGAATCATTACCATTTGCTATCCACCAAGATCCTTCCGCTCCACCAATATCGTTTGTACCATCTTTATTTTTCAATACTATGGTCTCATTCATTACAAAAAAGAAATGTTTAATATTCGTGAATCCATAAAACAATATTAAACATGCTGCTAAAGCTGGAGAAGCAAATACTGCAGTTCCCCCAATTATAGACGAGGCCATTAATCCAAAAAATCCCGACGTGTCCTCTGGTGGTGTAGATTTAACATAATTTCCTCGTAATTGCATAATTAATCTCATTAATATTTTCCTTGATGATGAAAATATATCTTTTGACGTATTTTGGTACCAATCTATTATTTCTGGAAAAATACCCCATATTGTTTCTAATCCATTTGGACAATATGCACTACTTGAAGTTTTTAATGAAAACATACTATCCCCATCTTTAGGTGGTACGTCACATGTATAAGGTACTTTATTAACATCCCACCCCTGAAAATCGTTCATTTTATACTGTTTATAACCGTGCATTAAGGTATGGAAACTAGCACCACACCAAAAAAATACAATCAATACAACTGTCATAATAGCTAACTCTTTTATGAAATCAGTAAACCCAATTTGTATTGGTTTTGGGGGTTTAAATATATTCAGTAATTCGGATTTTTGTAATTTTTCATCTGTTTTTGTTGTCATATATTATATCTTTACATTATATTCTAAAAGTATTAATTCATATTATTATTATTATTTTATCAATCAATATATAATGCATAGTTTAATTTCGATTGCCGATATATCAAAAGAACATATTGAAATTATTTTTAAACTCGCTACAAAATATAAAGTTATTAATAAAAATAGTAGAATGAGACCAAACAATAAAAGTAATACTACCCTAAAACCATTTAATATTGGTATTATGTTTTTTGAACCATCTACCCGAACATTTTGTTCGTTTCAATCTGCAGTTAATCGATGTGGCGGATCATTCATTACCTATATTCATGAAAATTCCAGTTCAAAAAAAGGAGAATCACTTAGAGATACTATAAAGACAATGGAATCATATTGTGATTTACTAATTATTCGTCATCCGGAAAAAAATATATTTAATGATATTAAAACATTTACACATGTACCGCTAATTAATGCGGGAGATGGATCTGGTGAGGATCCCACCCAAGCGTTGATGGATTTATATACCATTCATAATCATTTTGATAAAAAATTGTCGTCTATATTATTCGTTGGAGATTTGAAAAATAATAGATCTGTTCATTCACTTATAAAACTACTTTACATGTTTTATGATAATAATATTAAAATTTATTTTTTAGAAATTAATGGTCTTGAATTTGATGAAACAGTTTTTCCAGAAACGAGTAATTTTAAACACATTACCAAATATGACGATTGTATCTCTTTGGTAGATGTGGTATATATGACTAGAATACAACTTGAAAGATTAGATCAAACTGATCCAACTATTATTGAACAATATAAAGGCATTACTATGACACCAGAGGTTATGGTAAAAATGAAAAGTATTTCTATTCTATTACATCCACTTCCACGAAATTATGAAATTAATCCTATTTGTGACTTGGATAATAGAGCTAAATATTTTCAAAATGTAGAGAATGGTGTTTATGTTAGAATGGGGCTATTAAATTATTGTCTGAATGGATTTAATTATTCATAAAAATATATAAACAATACATTTTATATACCATTAATGGTAGAAGAACCCACAGAAGCAACAGAAATACGACAAATACATGAAGAAATAAGATGGGCTATTACTCAGTCTCCGTATACACTCAACGATTTCGCTCAACAAATGAATATGAAATTAAAAACCCTACAGTCATATATTGATGGGCGGGTTATTCCTGAAAATAGAACTATTAAGAAAATGAACCGGTTTTTAAATCCAACTAAAATAAAGCCAATTTAATATTGTTTATTTCACAAATAAAATATTATTATTTTATATATGAAAACTTTTGCTATTAAAACGTTAATAATATTATTTGTAATATTGATATTACTTTTAGCATTATCTGTATATATTAAGCCGGTATTAGAGTTGTATGAAAACTTAATCAATGTTGATATTAGTGGGCAGACATACACCGGTACTATTAGTAATAAACAAGAATACGTAATTGATATTTCAGGTGTTAGTCATACTGGATATATTGACGTATCAAATAATTTTGGTGAACAACCACAAATTGTAAATCAAAATTTCGTAGTCACCGGTCAAAGTGGTAATGCCTTAAATGATACCTATATGCCGGGTACTACTGGTAGTAGTGGTGGTAATTATACATCACCCTTAGATTTTTTATCAAATTTCCAACCATCAACCGGAATGTATACTAGTACTGGTACAGGTACTTTTAATACTAGTAACGGCACAGGTACTTTTCAAGTTGGTCCTACCGAATTAACTGTGGATAGCTTACTTCCCACTGCAGATGATGTTAATCAAACCACTTTTAGTATTCCGGAAAACGAAGAAGCTCAATTAGGCACATTAGGGGTTGATTATTATAAATGCATGGAGGGAGATCATGTTCCAGCTTTACAAGGAAGTGCTGAGCCAATTGGAACATATCATTACATTCGGAACCATGGAGCGAATAGCTTCCCGACATGTGCAGAACAGATTGCACCGTGTTCTCAGTTTAGTAATGATGAAGGAGCTGATGTACCCGGACAAGGATGTAATTCATTTTCAAGTAGAGCGGGAAGAAAATTATGTACTTATACACCGGCTACTATGAAAAATGTTGTTGGAGCTGATGGAATCAGTAGCCTAGTTGTAGATGCATCTAGTAAATGTGAAGCGATTGTTGGTTTGGATCCTACATTTATGGTTGATAAACCTGTTCCTACTCCTGATCCTGCTACTGCTGCTGGTAGTACATAATTTTTACAATTTAATAATATAAAATTCATAATTTATATTATTATTCACTTAACGAGCATATGCTAAGGATGCGTTACCACTAGAAAATATAACAATATTGTATCGTTCTTCATGAAGATATAAATCATAGGTATAATCATATGTTCTCCAATTAGGATTATTTACACCAATTTGATTTCCATCTGCATCACATATTACCGAAAATTGAGCATTTTCATCCAACGTCGGAGTTATCGTATTAAATTCTAATTCTATATTTTTAAATTTACTTAAATTTATTGCACCAGATGGTTGATTATCATATAGGTTATTATCTAAACAAAAATTATAACAATATATACCATCTTTTGCGTTAGCTTTTGTTCTTGTAAATTTTTCTACAAAATCAAAGACCCCTGAAGGCATCACATTTTCTCTATATTTTCCATCCAGCATTACTCCAAAATCAACCATAATATGTTTTTCATTTGTAGGATTATAATCTCCTGTTATCATCCAAGGCGTAGCTCTACCATCTGGATTTATACCGGGACCGAACCCAGCTTGATAATGATTTTCAAATTCAATATAGGAAACACCATCTCCTACAAAATCGCCCAAGAAATTATTATATTTCCATGATCCATTCGGCGGGGCTTGTTCTAAATCGTACGGAATGTAATTATATGGCCAATTTGTATAATTACTCCATTCATTTCTTAAATATGCATCGTTTCTTCTAAAATACCACATCCAAGATGATATCATTCCTAACGAATCTAACTTAATTTTTTTACTTCCTACCACACTTAAAAAATTATAATCCCTTGCATCTTTTATTAGATATCGTTGTTCATTTAACGCAAACACCTTTACTTCTTCATCTGATAAAAATGCATATGTCGATAGTAAATGAATATCGGCGTTCCATGTATCATTTTTTATACCATACGAATATTCATTTAAATCGACTGCTGGGGGTGTTTGTAAAAACCGATACATCTGATATAAACCACTTGAAGCACTAAATCGTGGTTGTATATATGGAAAAGAATTATCTTGGTCTGTGACATCTCTTACTCTAAATAATTCATATAAAGGTCGCATTCTAACTGTAATAACCAATTCGTTATATTGCATGGCAACTAATGGAAACGCCATTTTAGAATTCATAGAAAACCATGCTAAAATTGGGATATATAACCTTTGTCCCTTAATTGATGGTTCAGCACCATTTTGGCTTTCAGAAAAATATGCGGTAGGGTACATATTTACTCTTCCACCAGAATTAGCTGGATCATTTATTTCGGGTATATTTCCTGTCATTTTATTAAATAAATTTTTTTTATCTGTATTAAAATCACGTTCTACCAAACATTTCATATAAGATCCGGAAATTTTTTGTAATATTTGTCCTCCTACGCTAATTTCTATTTCTTTAATCATCTCTACACCTAGATTTTCAACCCATTTGAATTCGTACGGCGCCCATACATGTTCTCTCTCTTGTGGTGGATAAATAGGACTCCATATATGCGGTAGTGTAACACATATATAAGTATCCATTAATAAATCTGCATATCTAGGTATCTTAAATTTAAATTCCGAATCCTCTAACATACGCATACTTCTTGATCCAATCATATCAATTCTAAATTTTTGCAATCCAAAATTAGTATGTTTAGCGTAGGTTGTTTTGAAAAAGGTTTTTGTCGGATTACCGGTCAAATATATATTTTGATTTCCTTCTGATATTAAATTTAGTAAACCTCCCGGCATAATAATATATAACTATAGTTTTTATTAATTAATTAAAATAATATATCCTAATTAATTATGACATACTCACAAATATTTAAATATGATATTTCCTTAAATATTGTATATGATTTTTTAGATAATATTTGTGATGTAGAGAATAATGAATATGTACTCAAAAATACATCTTATAAAAAGGGGGTGCTATTAAATTACATAGACCCATTTTGTAAAAAACTAGAGCCTTATTATTATCTTTCAAAAAAACATTATGTTACCAAAAAAATTAATTATAAATCTTTAGCAACTATTATTAGACAAATATGTAAATCCACAAATATAAATATTAAATCTAAAATAACATATAATAAATCAACATATGAAATTATATATTATATAACAAAAAATCAAGATGATATAATAGAGAATCAAGATAACGCTTGATTAAAATAATTAGATACCACCATATCGCTATCTAATATATCTTTTTCGCTCATTCGTGCGAACCATTGATAGTTCTTTCGTATTAATACCTCATCACTTGGTATTAATATACCATATCCAGCATTTGGTAAATTCTCATTATCGCTTGCAAACAATTCTTCTAATCCTAAAGGTTTATCATTTGTTAATTTTGTACCTATTTTTCGACCTGAAACTAATTCTATATCTCTTTTCGCTATATATTGCTGTATAAACCATGAATTAATCACATCTGATACTAATGGTTGAGATGATTGATCATCTGATATTAATCTTTCAATATATTTTATTGCGTCAAATATGATTGGATTTTCTTTTTCGGCACCCATAAATTTTGTACTTGGAGCATGTGATAAAACATCTGCAGATTTTGATCTATTTGATGTTTCACACATAAACATATGGTCTTTTTTTGTACCATCTTCATACAAATTTTTCAAATTCTTTAAACAAATAAATCCTGGAGGGACTATCATTCCACCATAATTATATAAAAGGTTCATCATACCCAATTGTCGTATATAACCGGCGATTGGCTCTCCAACCTTAGTTATATCTAAATCCCATCCTGGTAACAAATTTGCAAAGGTTTCATCGTCAATTAAACAAACATGAAATGATTTTCCACATTTATCCATTATTGACTTTACCGTGAGATTTAGATACGGTTGATTTAAATTTAATGTCATTCTAGAACCAAAACTATCCCATTCCCTCGCATTTTTAGAATATGGAATATGTACCCATAAGATGGGTTTTTTTAAATTAGCTAAAGATGAGTCATTTAAAATATATTTTTTTACTAATTCATAATCTTCGTTAGATAATTTCTTTTTTTCGGATGCTTGATATCTTTGATATAGCATTCCTGTCCCAATTACACCTAATATTGTTAATATATATTTACTATAATTCGGTTTCATTATATATATATAATTACTAATATTTTAATAAACTAAATTTACTCATAAATTCTTGATTTTTTTTATCTGATTGCTCAATCTCATTCGCTAGATCCCAGCCAACATGGGTTGCTTCATCTGTTTCCATTTTTCGTCGATTTGAAATATATTGTTCTTGCTGACTTTTTAAACTGTCAGTCATAGTTACTTCATTACTCTTTCTATATTGCTGAAGATCAACTATATTCTTAAATTTCTCCTTCTTATTATAATCTTCATCTGTTACAGGTACTAGTGTATTATCATATGCATTTTTTAAATCCTGATATGTACTTTTACTAAATAATTCATTATTCCCATAATCACTAGGTGTTTGCTTTGATAAACTACTACTATTTACAGAAATGTTCGCACATGTTTCTTCAATTCCATTATATATAGTTAATTCTCGATTCCTCTTTTTCTCGTCAGAAAGTATCTTTTCTGCTTCTTCTTTCGTTTTTGAATTTTTTATATTTTTGGAGAGTTCACTATCTTCTTCTTTTAACCAGTCTGAATATCCATCTGTATTTTTATCATTTAGTTCTTCAAATGTTTTATTAAACCACTTATTGAAATTTTTATCGTTCTGTTCCTTTTCTTTATTTATATCTCTGGATGTATGATAATCAGTAAGTACCTCATTATATTCAATATCTAAGTTCTGTGTAGTATTTTGTCTAAATGTATAAATTCCGTGTAACTTTTTATATGCTTGACTGTAAAATAAAAAGTATTCTTTCGGGAGTTTACTTTTGTCTGGATGTGTCATTAATGTTATTTTTTTAGCTCTTTTCATGTCTTCTTCATTAAAATTTAAAGGAACTTTAAATAAACCCAATATATCATCTAAGTTGTAATTTTCTATATCTAAATCCGCAATCATTAATAATAAATTATATTATAAAAAATAATTAATAACTATATATATGAATATAGCCGATTGTCCTATATGTATGAATGAAATTAATAAAGATGCATCAAATAATCCTATTAATATCGGGATAACATCATGTGGTCATATTTTTTGTCTATCATGTATTATTAAACATAGTAAACAAAAATATACATGTCCCATGTGTAGATCTGAATTTATAGATCCAACCCAACACTCACAAGATAATGTGGAAGAAAATAATGTTGTTACCGATTGGGTATTTACTAGTTGGCAACAACAACTCGATAATATAAACATGACATCGCAAATAGATACGTCGCAAATAGATACTTATACAACTGGTACTACAAATAGTATAACCCTACAAAATTTATCAATTGACTTAGGTGATCCACACTTAATTAGTACATATATTTATGGATTTATTTCGAATGAAGAAACAATTATAAATCCGTTGATAATATTTGAACCTGAACCAGAGGAAAATATTATTATTGAAATTATGGAAAATGAAATTTATGACTGTTCAATAACGATTCATTCAGATAGTGAAAATGACTAATTATTTTGCATCATCTCATTCATGCAATTTTGAAAAAATTTATTTACTTCATTAATATCTCCTGTATTACAAACAAAACTGGGATATATATTATCTTCTTCTGTTGTATAACATAACAGACCAGGTACACCATTTATGATTCTATTTCGTTTTAATACTGCATATATATCAATACTTTTATCTATATCTATTGTTACACATAAACAATTTGCAGGACTGTTTTCAAAAAAGTGTTTAACAGTAGGCTCTATCCGTTGGCATGGACCACACCATGTTGCTCCTAATTTTACAATAATTATACCAGGATTATGTGATATAAGTTCGGCAAACTCCTTTCTAGAAGTTAATTCTGTACTTAATATAACCATTTTATACTATTATTAAAATATTTTTAAATATATATGAAAAAGTATTTTATTTACCTTATTATTATCATTATTATATCATCAGTATTTTATCCATATATATATAGTCAAAAACAAAGAAAGTTAATTGAACTTTTAGATACATACGACCTTGATACAAAATGGCTTCCTGGATACAACGTTGATTGCAATACTGGTGATATTATGCCACCTAAGTCTACATGGGTTAAATCCAGCCATTGTTCGTGTTTTACGAGTAGAGTATGTAATGACATGAATATTAAGTTGATTGGAACCAAAGAAGGATTTAATCAAAAAGGACTAGCTACGAATCAATTAAAGTGGTTAAAAACTGAAGATGCACAAAAAAATGGTTGGGAAAAAATAAATGAAACTGTTCCTACCGCATATGTTAGTGCAAATAAAGAAGCAAATAAAGGAAATATTGTAATTGCTGGAGTTGAAGACGATGCTAATTTGCTGGGTCATGTATCTATTGTTCGACCATCTAACCGATCCGATTATTTGATTAAAAGAGACGGTCCTGATACTATTGCATCTTCTAAAATTAATGCAAGGTCTGTTTTTTTAAAGGAAGACTTTATGTTTAATAGAAAAGAATTAGAACCGTTTGAAAATAAATTACAATTTTTTGTAAATCGAAATTAAAAATTATATATTATTTTTTAAAATATATAATTTTCGAAAAATGACAATTTTTTATGGATGTTTTTTTTGCAACATTTTGAAAAATGCACAATTTTTTTATGGATGTTTTTTTTGCAACATTTTGAAAAATGCACAAAATCTCATATATAGCTAATTGATGTATTATGCTAATGTTACCCCGTTTTACTCCATTATTTTGGTGTTATTTTTGATATAATAAAATATATG
>Ga0209632_10002010_pt1 | contig 19837 bp, 20 predicted proteins | sample COG_10_FD_184754 | JGI IMG/M metagenome (GOLD analysis project Ga0209632, IMG submission 184754) | Pelagic Microbial community sample from North Sea - COGITO 998_met_10 (SPAdes) (version 2) | ecosystem: Environmental > Aquatic > Marine > Neritic zone/Coastal water | place: Helgoland, sampling... | reverse complement strand
AGGAGAATGTAAAGTTTTTAATTTAAAAACAAACAAGATTTGCAAAATTAATCAATTATTCTAATGTCTAAATATGCCACATTTTTAAGAGTTATTTATAATGATTTAGCTTATATTTAGTCTCCTGATTCCATTGCAATATTTTGAAAACCTTTTTATTTTAAATTCATCAATAAATTGTGTGTTAAAATATAAATTATTTTTTGATTTTATTTCAAAAACATTAAAATGATCATTTAAGTAAACATTTTTATTAAATTCTTTATAAAAAATATTTCTATCAAAAGTGACTCTTAAATAATTATTTTCATAATAAGACCTTGTATATTTGACGATAATTTTTGGTCTAATGATACCATATATATTATCAATTATACTATTTTCAGTATACTCTTTATATTTCTCAATTGAAATTTCATTTGTTTCTTTATATCTACCTTCTATAGATGAAATTTTTTTTTCGAGATAAAATTTATCGTTATCGGAGTTTGGGTAATTTCTCAGTCTCACTTTTTTTCTTGGCAGAATGCCTTCTTCAGAATTTGCAAAAATACTTAAATATTTATTTTCAAAATAAATACTATTTACAATTCTATCATCGAAAGTCTTTATAAAATTATTTTCTTTTAATTTATTTAAAAAAAAACCTGTTTCAAAACTAGTCACTGGAATTTTTTTTTCAATTCTGAACAAATTTTTTGACATTGATATAATTAATTAAGTAAAATTTTTGATCTATTGTCTATCATTGTTAAATTATTAAAATTTATACATTTGTTGTTTTTAATCTCTAGATATCCACCATTAAATTCTTTTTTTTTGTTATATGCAGCGAGGCAATATTTGGTTTTATCTATTCTTGAATCTGTAATTCTAACTGATGATGAGTCTTTAGATACTACCCCAAAATTTGCTAAATATATAATTGCATCATCAATACTCAAGTTAGAATTTTCACCAACTGATATACCTTTGTCTCCACATTTAAAAGCAGTTATTTTATTTATGTGATAATTGCCATAAGAAAAATCAACACAGTCATTTCCTGCATCATTTATGTTTATTGAGTTAAATTTAATTTCTGAAAAATCAATATCTAAAGCGTCAAATTGAGCATCTTTAATTTCCACACTATTAATGTTGCCTTTAGAAGAAATTATATTGATAGCATCCTCACAAAAGTTATTTGTAGCTTTTAAATTCGTATTATCGAAAGTTACGTTATAAAAAGTTAGGCAGTTTGAAATATTTTTTTCGTTTAAGCCAACATTATAATATCCTTTTTCACTTCCCCTAAATAATATTTTAATATCATTTAATTGACTGTCTTTTATTACAGCCCAATCAGCATTAGTTGTTTGATTAAATTCAACTGTTTTATCATCAATAATTTTAATTTTGAGGTTTTTTGCATGGATTATATTTAATGTTGTAAAGGGTAACTTAATAATTTTTGTTTTAATATCTTCATTAAATTTATAATCAATATGCAAAATTTGATTATCATCAATTTTTTTATTATTATTTAAAAGATTATAAAGATGATTAATTTTTTGTTTTTCAATAACACAATTGATTTTACAATTTTCGATTATAATAAATTTATTATCTCTATTAATTTCTGTAACAGTATTTGTGATTAACTGAAAATTAAATTTTTTTAAAATTGCTTTATATTTCTCTAATTTAGTAGCACCCAAATCTATTTTTTGGATATTTGCAGTGTTTTTTATTAATAAATTTATCTTATCTAATCTATTTAATATTTTTTTTAATAAAATCTCTAAATCTTCTTCACTTAAATTTACACCTTTTTTTTTTAATTTTTGATAAAAAATTGAATCATTTTTTTTTGAGATTATTTTTTTTAAATATTCAATATCAATAATATCTATGAAGTTTCGAAGATCTTGAAAGACATATTCATTTGTATAAAGAATTTCATCTTTATTCAATAATGGTGTACCATCATAGAATATAGGTTCAAACCCATTTTCTAATGAATTCCAAAAAAATTTCCTATTATGAGGCCTCAATCCATGGCCACTATTAGAGGCTATCATAAGTAATTCAAAATTAACCCATCTTTTTAACAACTTTAAAGAGTCATTAGAAAGTTTTTTTTTATCTAGTACAATTGTCTCACCATTTTCAATAAAGGTGTTTGTTGCATAATCCATGTATATGTCTTGTAGTTTTGAATAGGTTTTAAGAACCAGTTCTAGTTTGTCATAATCATTATTAATGAATTTTGAATTGTCTAATTTTATTAGTGATATATTTTCCCAGAAATTATTCGTTTTCTTATTCCAAATAAACTCTTCACTTCCTTCAAAAATAGGACCTTCTCTTCTGGAAAAATTTTCAAGAAACTCTTTTACTATTTTTTCTTGAAATAGATAATTATTTTTTATTCCATTAACTAATACTTCAATTTTTTGTGTTCTAGGTGATAACATATTAAATTCTCTGAGAAGTTCTGTAACAATAATTTCATTATCACCATTTCTTGCTTCAGGATTAAAAAGTTTAAATTGTGTTATCCCACTAATATTTCCATTTAAAATTTTTACATCTAATGATCTTCTAAATTTAGAATTCTCAAATATTATATGATCAAACAAATCTCCATTTTGTCTTATTTTTAATTTAAATTTACATTTACCAAAATCATATCTAACAACTAAGTCTGCTTCATGAAATTTTTTGTATTTTTTTTCTATAAATTTAGCATTAGTATAAGATTTAGTATAAATTTTCATTGCTTCTTTAACCCATTTTCTATGATTATGAACATCAATTTGAATTAGTCTTATATTTGAAATGTTGTTTATTTCATTTTGATATTTAAAAAGATCAAAATCACAATTTTTTTCTTTTTCCAGTGATGTCGATGCAGATAAAAAAATATATATTAATATTATTAATATTATTTTAAAAATAACATGATTTTTAAGATAAGTTAATGGAGTATTCAAAATTAACATCAGAAATTTCTAAATTTTTAACAATTTGCAAAAGGTAATCTTTATTTTCTGAACTTAATCTATATAGGTATTTTTCATTATTTTTTTGAAGAAAGATTACACTTTTATCATTCTCAATATTGTCTAATTTTGTATCAGAAATAATTTCAAGAGTGTTATTTTCATTCCCTTCTTGAAAAGAAACTGGAAAAATATCTTTTTTATATTTACGAATTATAGAAAATATAATCAGGATAGAAATTAAAACTGCACCCAATAAAATTGACCATTTATAATTTGCGGAGGCTGTAATTCCTAATGAAATTAACAAAAAGTATACTGTTAATTCCATCGCAGATCTAACTGGATGTCGAAACCTTACAATTGATAATGCACCAACTAAACCTAAACTTAGAGCAATGTCATTTGAAATTACAGAGGTAATTCCATATGTGATAATAGGTAAACCTAAAATTGTAAAAGTTTGAGATAATGTCTTAACCCAATTTTGTCCACAAATTGCAATGGCATATCTGATCATAAGTGATAATGACATTAACATTAATACTATTAAAATTTTTTCCATTATATTCTTGAAATTTAGTTTACTTTATTTCTACTATATCATCTAAATTGTTGACTTGAAAGAAAATTGGATCGGAAGATATTGGACCACCATGCTCAAATTTGTATGTTCCTTTTTTAAAATATTTTTTATAAATATCCTGATGAGTGCATGTGCTACTAATTATTAATACTCTGTGTTCAGTTTTTTCCCACCCTATGTAATTATTTTCATTAGAGCCGCATATTGCTCTAAATGCCAACGTATCATTAGAAAAAAATATATTTAAGTTTTTTTCATAATGCCTAGGTATTTGTACTAGATATTTTTTTTCAAGAAAATCATCATTTATATGATTGTAATAATTTCTATCAGAAAAAATATTAAGTCCTGGTGAATATTTTATCAATCTAGTTTCTTTGTTCCAATAAGGATATTTTTTTCTCATTTCATTCTGATTTTTAAGTATTTTTCTTAAATCTTTATCTTTAATCTTAAATTGAGTATGAGTCTGGTCATTAAAATTTTTTATTTTTACTAATAATTTGTATGGAAATATTTTAAATTTGTGAGAGCTAAATCCATACATAAAAAAAAATATTGCTATTAAAATTATTAATATATTTTTATTTTTCATAGCCTTCATTATACCAATTAATCTTAAATTTTTATCTGAAAAATTTATAAAGACCTTTATTAATTTTAGAAACTATAAATTTACAATTTTTCATTTTTGTTTCGTTTGATATGAATAAAATACCATTTGCAGGATAATAAATTTTATTTTCAAATAGATATTTTTTAAATTTTGAAACATTGCTTAATTTATCTTTTTCAAAAAAATCTCTTTGATATCTGTTTTTTATTTTTTGTTTTGTAAAAACAATTCTTAACATTGATTGAAATGAATATAGTTTTACTTTAATATTATTTTTTTCTATAAAATTATCTATTTCATTTTTAATATATTGAGATTTTTTATTTAAATTTTTAATTATAGATTTATTTTTATGAATATAATTTAATGTTTCATAGCCAATAAATGTTGATAATGAATTTCCAGAAAATGTTCCACCAAAATAAATTTTCTTGTTTAATTTATTTATTTTAGTCGTTAATTTTTTACTTAGAGCAATCACACCAATCGGAGCACCTCCACCTATACATTTTCCAAATGTTGAAATAGAGGGTGATAAACCAAATTTTTTATGAACTGAACCCTCATACGTTCTTATCCCTGTAATCATTTCATCAAAGATTAATATTATATTATTTTTATCACAATATTTTTGCAGATAAAAAAGGTATTCTTTTGAACTTTCCAGTGGTAAACAAGCTTGTATTGGCTCAACAATAATGGCAGCTACTTTTGATTTTACTCTCTCTAAAATTTTTCTACTATTTTCAATATCGTTATATGGAATAAATCTTAAATTATTTTTGTAAAAATTTGATATCCCATCACATGTATTTTTTGGGTTTAAATTTTTATTTGGGTAGAATAGAAATTGATCTAATGACCCATGCCAACTACCAGTTACAGAGACAATAAGATCTTTTTTTGAAACTGCTTTTGCTATTCTAAGTGCCTTCATTACAGACTCAGAGCCAGAATTGCAGAATACAAATTTCTCAAAATATTTATTGAATTTTTTATAAAGTAAATTTGATAAATTTTCTGCATACACATTTGGCATTGCAAAATTGCTGATGTTTTTAGCTGAAAGTTTTTTTAGCGTTTTTTTATAAATATTAGAATTATGACCTAGAAGCAATGTTCCAGCGCAATAAGATAAATCCTCATACGCCTTTCCTTTAATATATATTTTTGATTTAATACCTTTTTCTACTTTAATATTGTCTTCATAACCTTCATTTAATAAGTAGTTCATGTGTTTCTTATATTTTAAAACTATCTAAAAACCACATAAATTTAGTTAACATTTTATTGCTTTTTTTCTTTAATGTTCATTTATTGAACGATATAAGAATTTGTCATGAATAAAATTAATAATAACGAAGACCAATTTGAGCTGTTAAGAAAGATTGAAAAAAATCCTGATGCTTCTCAAAGAGAGTTGGCAGTAAAAATGGGTTTTAGTTTAGGTAAACTAAATTATTGTTTAAGAGCATTAAGACATAAAGGTCTAATTAAAATAAAAAATTTTAATAAAAATCCAAAAAAAATCAATTACTTTTATGTCTTAACTCCAGAAGGAATCTCAACAAAAACAAAACTAACACTTAATTTTATGAAGAGAAAAATGCAAGAGTATGACGAATTAAAATCTGAAATTAAAAATCAAAATTTTAAGTAATTCATTATGAGCGAAATAGGACACAATAACCCACCAATAGGATTAGATCCTAAAGAGACTATAAAAAAAAATATTATTCGGAGAAAGCCAATTGTAGATAAATTACAATTTTATCAAAATGTACCATTACCAAGCTGGATTGAATTAAGTCTTATAGATGTGTGTAATAGAGTATGCTCTTTTTGCCCAAAATCAGACGATAAGATCGCCCCTAACACTCATCAAAAAATGGAAAGGTTGTTAATTGATAAACTACACAATGACTTAAAAGATATAAATTATCAGGGTTCATTTTGTTTATGTGGTTATGGAGAGCCATTGCTCTATAAAGACATCAACTATACAATTTCTAAATTAAGTGATCTTGGTGCGGTAGAAATAATAACTAATGGTGATCCATTAAATAAAAAACGATTAATAGAAATTTATAACAGTAAAACCTCAAGACTTATTATAAGTCTATATGATGGACCGGAACAATTAAGTAAATTTAAAGACATGATTAAAGATGCAGCTATCGGTGATGATTTAGTAATTCTAAGAGATAGATGGTATAGTGATAAGATTGATTATGGAGTAAAACTTACAAATAGAGGTGGTACTATTAGTATTGGAAACCAACCTGATGTCAAAGATTATAAAAATAGAAAATGTTTTTATACTGCATACTCTGTTTTAATAGATTGGAATGGTGATATTTTTCTTTGTCCTCAAGATTGGCAAAGAAGGATTTCAATTGGAAATTTAATGCAAAAACATTTTTTTGATATTTGGAATGGTTCAATAATGAATAAGTATAGAAACAACCTTCTTCGGGGAAAAAGGTGTGATAATCCATGCAAAAGTTGTAACGCTGACGGCCAAGTGCAAGGCGATCTTCATGCACAAGAATGGAATAAAATTTATAAGATTTAAAAATTATTTTTATGACTGTTGGAGTATTTGTAGATTTTAGAAATGATAAATTTGTCCCTTTATATAAAAAGATTTTAAGAAATAATCAAAAATTAGTTTTTATTGGTCAAAAAAAACATATTGAAGTTATAAAAAAAAAAATTGGTATTAAAAATTCAAAATATTATATTTTTAATCAAATTGTCTCAAATAACTTAAATATTAATCAAAATTTATATAGTTCTTATATCATTAACTTTTTGATTGTTTTAAAAAATTTTATTTATTCGTATTACATATTAAAATCGAATGATATCAAAACAATTTTGGTTTCTGATGATAGAAGCCCTGATATTCTTCTATCATTCATTAGACACTCTAAAAAAAATAATATTAAAGTTGTTCTAATACCTTCTGGAATTTTTTCAGCTAAAAAATTTGTTATTCAGAATAGAAAAAAAAATATTAAGAAATTTTATTCACATACACCAATGCTATCAAACCAGCATCTTTATACAGTTGTTAATAAAAAAATTATTTATTTTTATAAAAAAAATATATTATGGCTATATAACCTTTTTAACTTATTTCCAAAAAACCCTTGGATATCTGGATCTAATGTAGATCAAGCTTTTTTTCAAAGTGATGCCAGTAAAGCATATTACCTCAAACAAGGGTTTAGAAGTAAATTAATCCAAAATCTAGATAGTTATGCTTTGAATGAAATTGACATAAAAAAAAAATTATTAAAAAAAAATTTATTTAAAAAAAAATATAAAATTGCCAACAATAAAAAAATTATAAAATTTATGCCTAATCCATGGTTTGAGCATAATATTACATCTTACGAAGAAGGCTATAAAAGAAATTATGAAATTACAGAGTATTTAAAAAAAATTAGCTTATCGAAAGAAATTGAATGTCTTGTATCACTTCATCCAAAACAAAAAAAAAAAGATTATTTATGGATAGAAAAGATTTTTAATTTTAAAATAATTGATGAAAAATTATTTAACATTATTGATTGTTCTGATTTATTTATAATTAGTTATGAGAGTGATACAATGATATGGTCTGCTGATTTAAATGTACCATGTATCATTACAAATTTTTTTAATGAAAAAAGTAGTATATTCGAATTTAAAAATTTATTTTTTTGTAATACGAGATCAATTTTTAAAAAAACAATTAATAAATTATTATTAAAAAAAAATAATAATATATTAAATATAGATATTTATAAAAAAATGCAAAACGATATAGCAAATCAATTATAAAATGAAATTGACTAATAAAAATAACAAGTATTTAAATAAAAAAATTTTTGTTAAAAAATCAAATGGCAAAAATATCTTTAGTATAAGAGATATAGGAGATATTCCAAAAGTAAGAGCGAGAAAATTTTATTCTCATGAACCTGATACTGTTAATTGGATATCTAAATTCCCTAGAAATTCTAGATTTTTAGATATTGGAGCCAACATAGGGGTTTATTCTCTTTATGCGGCACATAAAAATTGCAAATGCATTTCCATTGAACCTCAATCATTAAACTTTGCCTTATTAAATCTAAACATATTTGACAATAAATTTCAAAATTTGATATCTGCATATCCAATTTGTGCTAATGATAAAAGTGGTCCTTCTTATCTATATCATTCTAAAGAACTTAAATTTGGTGGCGCACACACCACATTTGATAGAAACATAAATGATGAGGGGAGAAGTTTTGATATTAAATTTAAATCAGGATCATATGCTGTAGTTCTAGATGATTTTTTAAAAAAAATAAAATTTATACCTAACTTTATTAAAATTGATGTTGATGGTAATGAATTAAATGTTTTAAAAGGTTTAAAAAAAACAATTAAATCTAAAGCATTAAAATCAATTTTAATTGAAATAAATCCCAATTTTAAAGAGCATCAAGAGTGTGTTAAAATTTTAGCGAAAGAATTTTCAAATTATAAAAAAATAAACATTATTAAAAATAGCAATATTTACAATATTGTTTTTTCTAGAATATAATATGAGAAAATTTTTGTTTCATATTAAAAAAAAAATTTATTATACTAAAGTATACTTAAACAGGTTTTTTCATGAAAAAGATGAAGATCCTAAATTTAGAAAAATTTTAAACGATCTTAATGAACAAGGTATCTCTTTTGTACCTAATTTTTTACTAAAAAATCAAATAAAAAAAATTTCAAAAGAAGTTAAGCCACTATTGAGTAGGTTGATAAAAGAGCCGAATAAAAAACTTAAGTATTACAGGAATACTCATGAAGGTTTATTCAGACTCTATAATATTTCAAAGGTGTCACCAGCCTCTAAATTATTTTATAATTCAAAATTAATAAGAAATTTTTCAAGGTATTATGTGTCAAAAAATGTATCATTTTATCAAGATATGGTTGAAATTAGACAAAAAATAAATCGTCCATTAAGTCAACTTCAATTTACTTCAGATAAATTTCATTTTGATGACTGGAGGATAAGATTAAAATTTTTTTTATTATTAACAGATGTGGGTATAGAAAATTCCCCATTAAAATATGTACTAAAAAGTCATAAAATTAGTAAAAATGCCATGGAGGAAGATTTATTTATTAATAAAAAAAATGGCAAATATGGTTTTTATAAAAATTCTGAAATCAAAGAAATACTTAAAGTGCACAATTTAAAAGTCAGAGATTGCACTGGAAAAGCAGGCACTTTAATAATAGTAAATACCAATGGTATTCATAAAGGAACACCTTTAAAGGATTCAAAAAATCCAAGAATTCAGCTAGGTCTTTACAGTGATTTGCGTAAAAAGAAGTGGAACCCAAACAATTTTAACTTATAAGAAACAAATGACAAAATTTTTATATAGCCTTTATAACCTTATATTTTCCAATGATATTGAGGGTTTTTCAGCAAAGTTAATTCAAAATTTAAAAAAAAAAAATTATAAAATAACGGTAATAGATATTGGGTGCTACGTTGGGAATTTTAGCAAAAAAATTAACCAAAATTTAAATAATAAAGATGTTTTTTTTTATATGATAGACCCTAACAAAAATATTTTACCAAATCTTAATAGATTAGGAATTAAAAAAAAATTTTTTCCTTATGCGATTGACTCAGGAACAAATTATAAAACATTATATTTTAATAATGCGTTTCCAGCTTCAGGAACTTCGTTGAGCGATATTTATTACAAATCTAAAGGCTACAATATATCAAGAAATTTATTTTTTTTATTTAGAAAAAGAAAAAATTTTTTTTCTAAGAAAAAAATTAAAACTATTTCATTAGACAAATTTATCAAAACTGAAAAAATCAATAGAGTTGATATTTTGAAAATTGACACTGAGGGTAATGAAGAAAATATATTAATAAATTCTAAATATGCTCTAGAAAAAACAAAAGTTTTAACTCTAGAATTATTAAGTAAAAAAGAAGATGAAAAAGATAAATTTGATAGGATTAATAATTTTTTAAAAAAAAAAAATTTTATTCTCAAATATAAAAAAAGAATTTATTCAACATCTATTTTTACAAATTTAATATGCTATGATTTAATTTATTTAAATCGTAATAATTAAAAGATTTTAATTATTTGTAATAAATAAACTTAAATCCTTTTTGCAGAAATTATAAAAGATGATGAGAAAGGAATCAAAGCCAATTTATTTTTTTGCATCATTATCAAATTTGATATTTTTCTGATTTCTTTATCACCTTTATTATATATTGCAGGAGAAACAGGATGATAATTTATTGGAGATATTTCATTTATTTTAAAATTGTGTTTACTTAATAAGTTATTTATTTGACCAGGTGTAAATTGATTTCTAACATTTACTTTTATACCTGTAGTTGTAGGCTGACTGAATGGAGTTTCTTCAAAATAATTTTTATTATTTTTAAGAAATTTTGTTAATGTAAATTTATTTAAATCAATAGCTTCTTTCAAAAATCTTTTGTGAGTTTTTAATTTAGCTTCGAATTCAGTAAATCTGTTCAATGAGAAAAGGTTATAAAGTCTATTTCTAGAGCCTAAAATTAATATTCCATTCTTAGTTAAGTTTTTGTAGCAATATGAGATAATTTTGTTTATCTCTTCGAAAGAAAGATACTCTAAAAATCCTACAGCAGAAATGACGTCAAATTTTTCTTTTGGTTTATAATTAAAAATATTGTCATTAATAAATGAAAGATTTCTTTTATTAAATTTCTTATTTGCAATACTTATCATCTTTGAAGAAAAATCTATTCCAATACTTTGCTTAGTAATCTTTGAAGCATAAAAACATAAATCACCTGATCCACAGCCTATATCAAGGTGTTTTTTCTTTTTGTATTTTTTAATCATTTCTATAACAAATGAGTTTCTCTGAATAATCGTGTTAGGAATTTTATTAGTAGAAAAGTCAGCTCTTAACGACCAATTTTTGGCTTCTTTTTCAAAAAATAGTTTTGTTTGTTTCTGTTGTTTGCTCATAAATGTAAAGTTAATTATAAATTAAGGAAGTCATTAGCATTTAATCTTGGAAAAACAAACTTATTTTTCAAATTTTTATTGGATATTACACCGACATCAGTTGTTAAGCCAAAATTAAAACCAGTTTTTTTAATTATTTCTAATGTATCTTTATTATACGATCCATACGGATAACAAACAGATAAATTTTTAATATTAAAATTTAATTTTTTAAAAAATTTTATTGAATTATTTATCTCTTGTAATTGTTTATTTTTAGATAAAATCCCCCACCTCTCATGAAATTCACCATGGGAACCTATATGCATTCCGTCTTTATACATCTCAACTAATTCCTTTGAATTTATATATAATTTTTTTGAAAAATCTCTCACACTTAAATTGAGATATTTTTCTATCAAATTATTAAGGATTTTATGTCTTACTTTTTCAGGTAACAAAAATTGTAAAAGTTTTTTAACTAAGGATGTTTCTAAATCATCATAGCGCGATTTAAGCAAATTTATATTTATTTTCATATCAAATATATTTTTGTGGTTATATTTTTTAAGCAGAACATTTATATCATCCAAAATTTTTTTTATATCATCTTCCTTTTCTAAAATAAAATGGATCATATTAACATCTAGAACAATTTCATTCTCAACAACTTTGCTGGGAGGGTAAAAAAAACCAGTTATTTTATTTTTTCTTAATTCAGGCAAAACATATTTGTAATGATCTTTATAACCGTCATCAAACGTAAGTATTAATTTTTTTTTTCCTGAAATTTTCTTTTTATTTAAAATTTCAGTTAAATCATCAAAATTAATTATATCAAAATTTTTCTTAAACCACTTAACTTGATTTCTAAACTCAGTAAATTCTAAAGCTTTTAGTTTTGGATATTTACTATTTTTAACTGGCCTTACGTAGTGATACATGACCATACAAATTGAACTTTTATCAAAATTAATCATTTATTTTTGGGCTGTTAATATTAGTGTATCAGTAATTTTTTTCTTTTTTAAAAAATCTGAATAATTTTTAATCATATTTTTATTAAAAAGGTTTTTTAGAAATTGATGACCACCTGGTTTATTATAAAAAAACCATCCAAAATGATTATTGATATTATATCGTTGATAAAAATTTACTTTAATATTTCTAAATCCAGCCTTTTTAACAAAAAGTTTCAATGATTTTTCTGTATGCAAAATTAATTGCTCTTTACAAAAAGTAAAATTTTTAAAAGCTTTAAATTCATCTGTAGATAATAAGAAATCATTGGCATTTGGAACTTCAATAATTATTTTACCTTTTTTTTTAAGTTTAGATTTTAAAATTTTTAATATTTCAATTTGATTAGGTAAGTAATGTAATACATGAAAAAGAGTAATATAATCAAAGTTCATATCAAAATCTGATATATCTTTTTTTATTCTAATTTTTTTTTTCTTTAAATGTTGAATAAAATCTGAACCTACCTCAACACCATTTTTACTTTTAGCATTTTTTATTTTGATTAAAAAATTTCCCCAACCACAGCCAAAATCTAAAATGTCTTTACCTATAAAAAATTTATTTAGGTTTTTTTTTCGTCTTTCATCGTCATTTAAATAGCTTGTAATTATATTTCCTTTTTTAGTATAAACATGATTAATTTTTTTTTGACTTTTATTTAATAAAGATCTTCTATCGTTATTTTTAACATTTAAATAATAATTGTCTCCCGTAATGTGTTTTTGTAAAAAAATTATTTTTTCTTTTTTATCTTTTAATACATTTACTTTTGAATCTCTTGTTCCTCGACTGATTATGATTAAATTTTTATCAAAGATTAATTTATTTTTTTTTAAATTTGTGTAAACTGGATTTGAAATATTCATAACTTAATAATTAAGATTTTAAATTAAACATTATTTAATATACATTAAAAATTAATATATGAATAAAAAAATTGAATTTAATTTAAATTTACCTTTTCTAATAATAATTAAATCATGTTCACAAAATTTCTAACCAAAAATTATTTTTTAATATTTTTGTTTGTATTCTTTTTGAATGGACTAAGTCTAGTTAAAGATTACGGTTTTGGTTGGGATAATGGTATTCATCGATTGATGGGTTTTGTGAATTTAAAATATATCTCACTCATATTCTACCCTGATTTAGAAAAAAAATTTCCAAGAAGTAAAAATATCCCAGAATTTAATGAACATCCCAAATATAATCTTTATGGCTCAATATTTACACTCCCAGTTGCTATAATTGAGATTATTTTTAATATTACAAATAATGATAAATCATCAGATAATAATGAAAATGTTTATTACTTAAGTTGTTATATAATTTTTTTTATTTATTGTATTTCGTTGTTAATACTTTTCAAAACTTTTTTATTTTTAACAAAAAAAAATATTTTGTCTTTTTTGGGAATATTATGTTTTATATCGTCTCCAAGAATATTTGCTGAGTCATTTTATAATATTTCAGATATTTTTTTATTGTGTTTAGTAATTTTTACAAATTATTTTTTTTTAAAATTTTTAAGTAAAAATAAAGTCAAAAACTTGTTATTGGCAACTTTGTTTTGTGCTTTTTCAATTATTACCAAACCTTTAGCGGGCTCTCTTGCAATTAGTTTTATCATGATTTTTTTTATTTCTTTTATAATTAAGAAATACACATTTAAATTTTTTTTTAGTAATTCTATTAAGTTTTTTTTATTAATAACGATTTTTTATGTAATTTTTTTTCCATTTTTATGGAGTAATCCTATTGAAAACTTTTTTATACTGATAGAAAGATTAACCAATTTTGGTTGGCATGGTGACATATTTTTTTTTGGAGAGTTAATTAAAGGAATGAACGCTCACTGGTATTATCAAATTGTTATGTTCGCTCTTACTACACCAAGTTATTATGTAATATTTTTTGTATTGTTATCCACTTATTATATTTATTCACATACTGAATCAAAAAAAAATATTTATATGTACTATTTATTTATAAATTTGATTTTAATTTTTTTACTTTCATCTATCTTTCAAAATACAAAATATAATGGATGGAGACATATATATTTTGCTTATCCATTTTTTATTACAATAATTATTAATATAATAAATAAGTTAAATATAGAATTTCAAAATAAAAATTTTTATATTTATGCAATTATATTTTTAATTCTATCAGTAGGTCACAATACATTTTGGATAATAAATAATCATCCTAATCAATATGCTTATTTTAATAATTTTATAAAAGATAATCATAAAAAATTTGATATTGATTGGTGGGGGATTTCAAATAAGCAAGTTTTTAATTATCTATATCAATTTGATAAAAGAGATAAGATTTATATTTATTCTGATGGTCCTTCTTTAAGGTCTACTTTAGTTAGAATGAATCAATCAGTAAATGATAAAATTTTTATTACAAATAAATTAATTGAATCAAATTATATTATAACTAACTTTATTTCTGATAAAGATTTTGAAAAAAAATTTACAAAAATTCATGAAATCAAAACAGACCAATCAATTATTTCAACTATATACAAAGTTAAATGAAAAAAAATAATCTTTTAATTTTTGTGAATAATATTAATTCAGCCTTATTAATGTCCTCAAAATTATTAGAAAAAAAAAATAAAATTAGTGATGTTTCAATTATAATTGAAGAAAGGTATTCGGATGGAAAAATAAAATTTAAATTTAGAAATCAATATTCAAAATTAATAAAAAAAATCTTTTCATCAATAGACTGTAAAAAGATTTATTTTTATAGAAGACCTGATAATTATGAAATGTTTTCATTAAGAAATTTTTTTTATATTTTCAAGATTAAAAAAAAAAATGAAAAATATAAAGAACAAATTAATAATTTTATTAAATCAAATAAGATAGATTTAAATTTAGTTAATGAGGTTTGGTTCTCGAATGATTTAATTTCTAAAATCTTTTTAAATAATTTTGATTGTTCTCACTCTTATTTTTTTCATGGACTGGGTGATATAATGATTCTTAAAAAAAAAAATTTATTGTTGAGTCTAATTGATAGATTTAAGTTTATTGTAAATAATAATTTTTACGAAATTTATTACTTATATAATCATAAGAAAGTTAAATTTTATAGTTTATACAAAAAAAACTACAATAATAAAATCTTTAATTTACCCTCTGAAATAAACAAAGATTTTTATAAAATGATTTTATCTAAACTATCTAAAAAATATAGTAAGCTAGTCTTTAAAAAAAAAATAGTTTTGATTACAGACAATATTATCCTCCAAAAGTTTAATTCTTACAAAGCAAAACAATTCTCAAAAATATACGTTAAACATTTAATAATTTTTTTTAAAAAAAATAAAATTAAAATTTCAAATTATATTTTTTTATTTAAGTGGAAGGGGAGTGTTCCAGATTTTCATAAAAAAATTTTTAAAAACGAATTTATGAATAATAAATTAATAATAAAAGACATTAATGAATATTTGAAAGATTATATACCTTTAGAATTATTAATTCCTAACTTAAAACCTAATTTTATAATGTCATATTATTCAACAATTAATTTTTTTTTAAAAAGCATGTTTCCTAAAATAAAAATAGTTAATACATTTAAAATTCATAAATCTATTGAAAAAGATTATCTTAAATACCATAGAGTAAATAATCTTAACAAACTTTTAGAAAACTCTGAAAAAATTAAAAAACTAGTTAGCGTTCCATATGATATGAGTGTTTAGATTATTCACTACTTTCAATTTTTTCTATTATATAGTTTGGTCTTTTTTTTACTTCATTATATATCCTCGAAACATATTCGCCTACTAACCCTATTGCAATAATATTAAAACTTGAAGTTAATCCAATCAAAAGTAACACAGTTGTAAAGCCCTCATATGGTTTACCTATCAATTTCTGAAAAATTAAAAATAATGTAAAAATCAAAAGGAAAAATAATAATGAAAAACCACATTTAGTTATCAAAGAAATTGGGACATTGGAAAAAGAAAACAAGCTATCCGAAGCATATTTGTACAAAAAACTATAAGAGGATTTTGACTCACCTTTTTTTCGAAATGGTCTGTCAAATTTTATAATCGTTTGATTATATCCAATATAACTTACTAAACCTCTTAAAAATCTTGTTCTTTCCCTCATATTTTTTACATGATTAATAATTTTTTTATCAATCAATCTAAAGTCACCAGAATCTTTATAAATTTTTTGATTTTTTTCAGAACTAAATATTAAAATTTTATAAAAAAAACTTTTTAAAATTTTTTTAGTATAAGTTATATCTTCTGACGATCTTTGTGTTAAAACTACGTCATGTCCTTGCTTCCATTTATTAATCATTTCAGGTATTAATTCTGGTGGATCCTCTAAGTCAGGGTCAATTATGATTGCAGCATCTCCTTTACAGTTATCTATACCAGCAAGGATAGCGGCTTCTTTTCCAAAATAATTAGAAAATTTGATAAGTTTTATATTTTTAAATTTTTTTTCATTTAATTTCATTTTCTCCCATGTTGAGTCTGAGCTATTATTGTCAACAAGAATTAGTTCGAACTTATGATCTAATTTTTTGATAATTTTTTCTATTTCATCCAAAAAACTTGGTAAAACACTTTCTTCATTGAAGCATGGAGATATAATTGATATCATAATGTTAATTATCATATTAAATTAAAATATTAAACATTAAACTTTATGAAATGTATTAACTGTAAAAAAAAAAGATTAGATAAAATTGTAAATTTAGGAAAACAACCCATAAGTAGTTTGTTCTATAACAAGCCAAAAAAAAATCTTAAATCATATCCGTTAGATTTATATAAATGTAAAAATTGCAATTTAGTTCAGTTAAAAGAATTAGCACCTTTAGAAAATATGTATGGAAGCACATATGGATACAGAACATCATTGAGTCCGCTTATGATAGAGCATATGAAGGAAAAATACCTAAAAATTTTAAAAGATAAAATAGTCCTAAAATCAAAGGACAAGATATTAGATATAGGATGTAATGATGGTACCTTTTTAAATTTTTTTGCAAAAAACAAATATAAAGAATTATATGGAATTGATCCATCAGCTGGTAAATTTCAGAAATACCATAGCAATCAAATAAAATTAGAGACAGATTTTTTCTCTAGAGCTTCAGTCGAAAAGAAATTTGGTAAAAAAAAATTTAATTTAATTACATCTTTTGCAATGTTTTATGACATTGAGGATCCTAATTCTTTTTGTAAAGATATCTTCAAGCTATTACATAAAGATGGAATTTGGATATTAGAATTATCATATTGGCCAATGCTAATTGAGAACTTAACTTATGATCAGATTTGTCATGAACATGTTTCCTATTATTCAATTAGTGTTTTTAAAAAATTAATTGAAAAGAATAATTTAAAAATATTAGATTTTAGATTTAATGAAATTAATGGTGGAAGCATTGAGATTAAATGCTCAAAAAAGAAATCAAAATTAAAAAGTAATACAAAAAAAATTTATGAACTAATAGATTATGAGTCTAAAATTAATAAAAAAACATACGAAAATCTTAATTTAAGAATAAATAATACTAAGAAAAATTTAATTGAATTTTTAAAATTGGCAAAACTGACAAAAAAAAGTGTATTAGGTTATGGTGCCGCAACAAAAGGGAACATTGTTCTTAATCAAATTTCAGCAAATAGTAAATTAATCCCCTTTATCGCTGATGCAAATCCTGAAAAAAATAATAAATTTACACCAGGATCAAACATTCAAATAATAAGTAAAAAGAAAATGCGTAAAATTAATCCAGATTATCTGTTAGTTTTAATATGGTCTTTTAGAAAAGAAACTATAAAGCAAGAAATCAACTATATAAAAAAAGGAGGAAAATTAGTGTTTCACTTGCCAGTTTTTCATATAATAGATAAGTATAATTATAAAGAATATTTAAATAGTGATCTCTCAGCATTCGCAAATAAAATTTAATAATACAGTTTTAATTTTAGGATCAAATAGTTTTATTGGAAAAAATATAATTACCGAAATTCCATTTAAACAAATTATTTGTGTTCAAAAAAAAAAACAAAATATTATTAAAAAAAAAAATATTAAATATTATTTTTTTAATCTTCATTCATCCAAAGACCTGATTAGAATTATTAAAAAATACAATTTTGACAAGGTAATTATATGTGCATCAAATAACAATAATAGTAAGAATTTGAAAAATAACAATTCAGGAATTTTTTTCAATAACACAAATATATTATTGAATACATTGGAATGTATTAAGTTTCAAAAAAAAATTGAAATAATTAATTTTACAAGCACTGAAGTTCAAAAAAAAAATAAGTCAATTTATTCTATTGCAAAAAAAACAAATGATGATCTTTGTAAATTTTATGAAGATAGTTATGGTTTAAAAATTAAAAACTTAGTGCTTTCCAATTTATTTGGAAACAACGATCTTAATTTTAATAGAATAGTACCATCATTAATTAAAAAAATTCTTTTTAAAAAGAAAATAATTTTAAATAACTCTTCTAAAAAATTACAATTTATTCACATCAGTCAAGTGCTTAAGGTTATAACAAATAAATCAAAATATATTAAAAAAAAACACTTAATCTCAGTAAATCAAATCAAAAATAAAATATTATCTTTGATGAATTTAAAAAAAGGATTAAGTAAAAAAGATTTTGAAAATAGTTTTGAATATAACTTATATGAAACCATTAATTGGTATACAAAGTATTTTAAAAAAAAATTATGAAAGTAGTAATATTAGCTGGTGGTCGTGGAACACGTCTAAATGAAGAGACAAAAAATATTCCAAAACCAATGGTCAAAATTGGAGGAAAGCCTATTCTTTGGCATATAATGAAAATTTATTCAAGTTATGGAATAAATGAATTCATTATTTGTTGTGGTTACAAAAAAGAAATAATTGAAAATTATTTTAAAAGATACAATTCACCTAAAAATAAAGAAAATTGGAAAGTAACTCTTATTGATACTGGAAAAGAGTCTATGACGGGAGGAAGACTAAAAAGAGTAAAACGATTGATATCAAATGAAAAGTTTTTTTTCTTTACCTACGGAGATGGAATATCAGATATTAATATAAAACAATTGATAAATTTTCACTTAAACAATAAAAAATTAGCAACTGTTACAGCTGTCAGACCACCTGGGCGATATGGTGTTTTAAATATAAAAAACTCAATGGTTAAAAAATTTTCAGAAAAAGCAAAAGGAGGAGATGGCTATATTAATGGAGGCTTTTTTATTTTGTCACCAAAAGTTTTAAATTTAATTAATAGTGATAAAACAACCTGGGAACAGGAACCAATGTTAAAATTAGCAAAAAAAAAGCAGTTAATGGCTTACAAACATGATGGTTTTTGGCAATCTATGGATACTTACAGAGATAAATTACAATTAGAGGAACTTTGGAAAAATAAAAATGCAAAATGGAAAATCTGGAATTAAATTTCTAAAAAAAAAAAAGCTTTTTTGGAAAAATAAAAAAGTTGTTATAACTGGTTGTACAGGTTTTAAAGGATCGTGGCTTTCTTTTATCCTAAAAAGATATGGTGCCAAGATTTATGGTG
>Ga0209632_10002007_pt1 | contig 19855 bp, 20 predicted proteins | sample COG_10_FD_184754 | JGI IMG/M metagenome (GOLD analysis project Ga0209632, IMG submission 184754) | Pelagic Microbial community sample from North Sea - COGITO 998_met_10 (SPAdes) (version 2) | ecosystem: Environmental > Aquatic > Marine > Neritic zone/Coastal water | place: Helgoland, sampling... | reverse complement strand
AACTATCCGCTCTATTTGTTACATAAAATTCTTTATTTGAATTTGATCTCCCTAAAGCAAAATTATTAAAAAAAATATTTTTTTTAAAATGAAAAAATTTTTTTTGTTTTGCAAGTATTTCTTTAATTGGTTCAAAAGAGTGGACAGACCTATTTGGAAAAATTTTCTCAATGAGTAATATGAATTGACCTTTATTTGACCCTACATCAATAACAGTATTTAGTCGCTTGACATTTTTTATTAAATCTTCGAGCTCAATAGTTGCTGCAATACCATGAAATAATCCTTTGATATAAATTTTAGATTTACAAAGTTTAAAAATTTTTTTAATCAATTGATTATTTTATTTTATTGAAAAAAATTAATGAGTAATAACTATAAACAATCATGGAAATTAAACTAGCAATTAAAAAAACTTTGAAAATTTCGATATAATTATATCCTATACTTAAACAATAGAAGGATGTTATCATTGCCAATAATGATATAAATGCTTCACAGACTACTGGTTTTAAAAAATTATTAGCAGATTTAAGAACACTTCCTACAGTTGACTGTAATAAAAAAATCGATGAATTTAAAACAATAAGAATTAATAAAGTTGTATCTAAATTATAAACATAACCGGTCCACATATTATATATTTCACCACCTATGGTTAATGAAATTATAATAAATATTACCAAAAAGAAAAAAACTAATAATATATGTTTTACATAATTTTGTCTTATAAATTTTTTTGCTTTTCTTCCTAAGGCTTCAGAATATTCATAAATTCCAACTTGATTAAATATGCCAATGAATATGATTGGTAAAAAATAAAATAATGTTTTTGAAGTTGTTATTAATCCAATTATTTCAGCAGAATAAAATATTCCTAAAATTATTGTAAGTCCATTATGTTTAATTATTTGAATAATAGTTTCTGCATAAAAACTTAGAGACAATCTAAATAATCTTAACGATGTTTTTAAATTAATAAGTTTTAATGATAATTCTATAGATTTTTTATTAAGTAAAAAATAATAAAAAAGAATCAATGTACGTATAATAGAAATTAAAAACAAAATAATAGCTGGATATATTAAACTATTAAAAAAAAACCCAGATAAAATAATTAATACTTTCAAAAATACATCTAATATTGTTTTAATATATGTGGGAAGGTAAATTTTTCCCCAATAAGAAGTTCCAGTTGTTAAGATACTGTCAAAAATATTAAAATAAAATGAAACTAAAATTAACAATAAAATAATTCTTATCTCTTCGTCAGGGATAGACTCAAAAATTTTTAAATCTATTTCTACAAAAAAAAAGCAAGACACCCATAAACTAGTATAAATTACCATATTTACAATTACTAAACCTAATCCGTTTTGAAAAGTTGAATTTAATAATTTGTAATTTTTTTTTGCATTATTGATGGTCATTTCAATTCTTGTTGCATAACTAAAATGTAAATTTAAAAAAGTGAATGTTGAAGGTAAAGCTGTTACAAAAATCCAAATTCCAAAATTTTCAACTCCCCATATTAATAGCATTAAAGGAGGGAATAATAATTGGGTCAGTAATTTTGAAGAAAAGTTTACAAATAATGAAAAAAAGTTTCTTTTTATTCTCGTAAATTGATGCTTTGAAAAAGTAAAAAAACTATTTTTTATCATTAATTTATATTGATTTATTTAATATATCTTAAATGTTAGATTATTTATTTAAATGATTCTTTTTTTATATTCAATTTTTGGCAGAGTTCTTCAATTACTGCCTAACTTTAAAAAAATCAAAGTTTTAAATATGGAATCTGACTTTTACATGCCTGTTCACAATCATTATGTAGTTTTGGATTTAATCAGACTTAATAAAGGTATTAGGGAGCCTAAGACATTTGAATGGCTCATGTCAATTCCTGAAAATGCAGTTTATTTTGATGTTGGAACTGACTATGGACAAGAGGTAGCACTACTATCTAGTTTAAGAAAAAAAAATATAAAAATATTTGGTTTTGATTGTTCGCTTCTGCCATCCCATTACTGCTCAATTAATAAAGAAAAAAATAATAATAATTTCGAATTTATATTTGCAGCAATTTCAGATAGCACAGGTGAAATTTTAGATATTTCAGCACTTTCAAATCTTTCAATTAAAAGTAATTATTCATACAAAGTGATGACATTGAGATTGGATGATTTTAGTTATATGAAAAATATACATCCTACACATTTAAAAATTGATGTCGATGGAGCTGAGCTAAAAGTCATAAAAGGTGCAGAAAAGCTTCTTAAAGGAAGTGAGTTAAAAGAAATATTTATAGAGATAAATCATGATGATATTGAAATAATTGATTTTATAAAAAGTTTTGGATTTGAGATAACCTTAAAAATACCAGGTAAAAAAAATAATCAATTTTTGTTTAAAAGAAATTAAAAAAAACTTAAAAAATAATTTAAATGTTATCAAAAAAAATATTTAGTCCTGGTGATAATTTACTTGGTAATTATCATGAATTAGATGGAACTATTGAATTTTATGGAAGAATAAATTCAATTATTAAGGATATAGATAATGTCTTAGACTTAGGTGCTGGTAGAGGTTCTTGGTATTCATTAGACAAATGCTTATATAGAAGAAATATTAGAAATATTAAAGAAAAAGTTAATTTATTAGTTGGAACTGATATAGATGACAGTGTTATGCAAAATCCTACAACACACAAAAATATTGTTATGTCTTCTAATAAAATTCCACTTGAGGATAGCAGTATGAATATAATTATTGCTGATTGGGTCTTAGAACATGTGGAAAATCCTAATCAATTCACATCTGAAATTAATAGAATTTTGAAACCAGGGGGAGTGTTTTGTGCAAGAACACCTCATAAGTACAAATATGTTTCAATATTTGCAAGAATATTTAAAAATAAAACTCATTCAAAAATATTAAAATTTATCCAGCCCAGTAGAAAAGTAGAAGATATTTTTCCTACAAAATTTAAATTAAATACTTTAAAAGATATAAAGAAAAATTTTTCTTTATATGAAAACTATAGTTATCTATACGCTTCACATCCATCTTATTATGCAAATAAAAAATCAATATTTAAGATGATGAGTTACTTACATAAAATACTACCAATATTTATGGTGTCAGAATTATTTGTTTTTTTAAAAAAACCAAATGAACATAAATAATTTATTTTTATATCTATTTTATGCAGGATTGTCTTTTCTAGTTTTTTTAATTGATAGTTATATTGGATTATTATCTGCAATTTTTGGATATATCTTCTTATTTTTTTTAAACTATAGAAATAATGGCTCAATATTTAATCATATACAATTTTATCTCATAGCATGCTGGATATTATCTATTACACAAATATTTAATCTTTATAATTTTGATGAGACCTTTTTTTATGACGAAAGATTTTATTTTTTATGCTGTGTTATAATAACTGGTTTAATTTCAACATTTTTTGAAGTACCAGCTCAAAATTTACTATTATTTCAAATTAAAAAAGAACAAAAAAGATTAAATTATTTAAATTATATTTTAGTATTTTTATGGGTTTTATCAATATTAAGTATTGATGGATTTTTTGGAGGAGTCTTGCAATATATTTTTAGAAATCTTTTAATTATATCTCCAATTATAGTAGCTTCTATTTTATATCTTAATTTTAAAAAAAAATTATTTCCTAATATAATATTTTTTTTAACTTTCCTTTACTACACATCTATAATGTTTAACAGAACAGGATTTTTACTAGTTCCATTAATTTTTATAGTGACTATCTTAATTGAAAAAGAATTCAAAATTAATTTCATTAAAAATTCTAGATTCATTTTTGGTTCTTTAATATTAGTATTTTTTACATTAGTAATTGCAGACATATACAAAGGCTCCAATTCAAGAGAGGGTTTTATTGGCTTTTTTAAAGATTTAAAAATTTCTGATTTTGAAAATTTTTCATCTAATACAAGATATCAAATCAATCCAACACATAATATTTATGATTATTTTTCAATTTTAGATGCATTAACTGATGAAAAAAAAGAACTTAAGGGAAATATTTTTTACCAATATATTAATGCAGCAAAACCAAGACTCTTCTTTCCTGAAAAGCAAATTACAAATATATCAGAGTTAAATTATTTACAAGGATACGTCTCGAATAAATTATTTTTTGCAATATTTATAGAGTCTTCATACAATCTTGGCTTGATAGGAGTTTTTTTGTTTCATCTTTTATTGCTCTTAGTTGGTAAAATTATGTTTAATTCATTACTTATTGTTAAGAGTGAATTTTTATTTAAATTGTTTTCTGTACATTATTTTTTTTATATTATTAGCATGTACACTCTTATTAGAGGACCAGGAATTCATTTAGTGCCATACTTTTTTATTTGTTTTTGTATCATGGTATATATTTTGTATTTATCAAAAAAAACTTCTATTAGAAAATTTGATCAGCTTACATGAAGTATAATTTATCATCAAAAATATTAGATCAAAATGTACTTACAGAAATTTTACAAAATAGATTTTGTAGATTTGATCATTCAGTAGTTAAATGGAAATTTAATGATAAAAGTATAAATTCTAATGAATTAGAGAAAAAACTTATAAAAAACTATTCTAACAAAAATAAAAGTAAAATTACTCTCAAAAATATTAACTATAATGATTGGTTAGATATTTTTGATGAAGGTTTATTAAAATTAAAATTAAATAATAAAAAACCGATTTTATTTTTTTCAGGTGGAAAAGACTCAACATTTATTGCTTCTAGAATGCAGAAAAATAATATTAATGGTTTATTTTATTCATTTGCAAAAGACAATAATGAAAAAAAAATTATATTAGATTTAGCTGAAAAATTAAATATTAAGATTTTTTTTGCTGAACACAATTTAAGACATTTAAATTTTGAAGAAGTTTTTAAAAAAATAAAAGAACCAGTTCTTGATCCAGCTGGATTATCAGTACTTTTACTATTGGATATAAATTTAGAAAACAAAATTAATTTTGCAGACTCAATATTTATTGATGGTATGGGAAATGATGCTTACATGGGGCATTTACCTGGAAAAAGAGAATTACAAAAAATGTCTTTTCAAAGACTGTTTTCAAAATTAAATCTTCACAAACTATTATCTGTAAATACTATGAACAAATTAGAAAAATATGGGGACTTGTTCAGGCCTGATTACATGGCACATTTTCCTGGTTCAAATATAAAGTTAGATAATTATTATGATCAAGTAAGTTTTTATAAAAAATATACCAATTATGATAACGTTGTTCTTCAACGTGCGTTACAAAGGGGAATTCATTACGACTTTAGTTGTGCCATTAATAAATCAATTTTATATGCCGATGCATGTGATGAAAATTCAAATGTTTTTTTTCCATTTTTGAATGAAAACCTAATTGATCATTACGAAAAAAGAGAATTTGTTGATTATGATTATTCTAAACTAATTAATAAACTATCTATAAGAAAATATCTTAATGAAGAACTTAATTTTAAAAAGGTTTCACCAATGAAAGGTATCTTTAATCCATCTTTTTTAAAAATTAAATTTGATGAAAATCAAATTAAAATATCAAGAAAAATTAGAATTAATATAGGTAGATTAAATCAATTTCAGAGATCAGATTTTTTTTTATGGTCAAAATATCTGATTAATAATAAGATCAATATTAAATTATATTAAAAAATTATAATATATATAAAATTATTATGCTTTGGCCTTGGCAAATTATCGCAAAAATATTTTCACTAAATTTTACTTACCGGATTGATTTTAATTTTGATTACCGTAAAATCTTAGAAGAGTATATTGTTGCAAAAAACAAATTATCTCAAATAAAACATCCAAGCATAGGCATTGATCACGATGGTGGATGGGAAGTAGTTTCTTTATATTCTGAAAGTGGTGAGGCTGGATCAGTTGCGAAAAATTTAAATACCAAAACTTCACCTACAGAAATAATTAAATATTTTTCGTATACTAACACAGTGATTAAGAATTTATTAAATAAATATGAATGTGAACCTAGAAGAATTCGTTTTTCAACTTTAAAAGCAAAAAAAAAAATTAGTTGGCATAGAGACTGGGATGAATCAATAGAGCATGGTAACAGTCGATTACATATTCCACTTGTTGTTAATAATAAGTGTCAAAATAATTTATGTCATGAACTTTACAATTGGATACCAGGAGGTCTCTTTTATGGTGATTACTCGTTTCCACACCAAATCATAAATAAAGGATCTGAAGAAAGATTACATTTAATAATTGACCTAAAAAATCCTAAAAATTTATTTACACATATAGAAAAATTTTCTACAGATGAAATCAAAAGAAAAAAATTTAAAAAAATTATAATATTTTTTTTTAATATTTTTTATAAATATCCAAAAAAAATTTTTAGATTATTTTTATTTAAAAATAACTAATTCAAAATTATTTATTATTATGAATTTCACTTATATAAAACAAATAGGTTTTTTTAACTTTTTTTATAGATTACTTAAAATTAAAATTTTAAAAAAAATTAATAAAGATAAATTTATTTACAAATTAATCACAAACAAAAATTATAATGTTTATAACTGGGATCCCTCTGCTTCAGAAGTTTATATGTCACAATGTTTTACAGATTGGGGAAATGAGTATTTGTTTTTAGACAGTCTAAAAAATAGAAATAATAATATTTTTTTAGATATAGGTTGCCATTCTGGATATTACCCCAAATTATTTGAAGATTATTTTAACAAGATATATGGTTTCGAACCAAGCAGAAAATGTATCGAAATTTTAGAAAAAAATAATAATAAATCTCAATTTTATCAATATTTCATTGGTAATTCAGAAAAAATTGTAACTGGTATCGATAGTAAAAGCGGATATTCATTTTACCAAAAAAATTTTAATCATGAAAAAACAACCTCAGAAAAAATAACTCAGATAACTCTAGATAGATTTTGTTTAGAAAATAAGCTTAAAAATATTACTGCAATTAAAATAGATATTGATGGATTAGACATGAATATTTTATATGGCGCTAAACAAATAATTCAAACTAATAGACCATCAATTTTAATTGAAAACTATTCAAATAACTTGTTCGATTTTTTTAAAGATCTAGATTATAGCTTAATCTCAATGGTAAGTTCCAAAAATAAACCTTATAATTTAACTTTAGAAAATTTAAGTAATTTTGATAATAATAAATGGATAAAAATGATCTGCTGTGTACCAAATGAGTTTCATAAAGATTATAAGAATTATAAATTTATGGGGAATATATTTTTAGGAATTAATAAAAAAGATATCTTAGAAAATTTTGGATTAAACTTTTAATCTAAATATGAAAAATTTCCCTCTAAAAATTTAAATTTAAATTTTCTTTGATAGCTCCTCTTTATAAATGTTTATTATTTGTTTGTGCATGTTGTCATAATTAAATAATTTAGCTCTTTCTAAACCTTCTTTTACTTTTTGATTGTAATATTTTTCATCTGACAAGAGATGTATTATTTTTTGTGATATTTCATTTACATCCTCTGGGTCACATTTAATACCTACATTACCAACTATTTCAGGAATTGATGAGGTGTTACTTGTTACAATTGGAATACCTGTTTTCATAGCTTCTATAGGTAATATCCCCATTCCCTCATATAAAGAGGGAAATAACAATATATCACAAATTTTATAAATTGATGGTAAATCTGTTTTGCTAATAATAGGTATTTTATAAATTTTATTTATAAATTTAAAATTTTTAATATTTTCTATTTCTTTTTTGTGACCAATCCAAATTAAACAAATATCAAACTTTTTCTCCAATAGATTTTCAAATACTCTAAGCGATGTAATATGATTTTTATAAAACCCATTTCCACCTATTAAAATTTTCTTTGGTTTTAAAGGAATATTAAATTTTTTACAAATTTGATCTTTGTCAACTAATTTTGAATTAAAGTTGTCTTTAGGAATATTTAAGTGGAGAACATTTATTTTAGACTCAGGACAATCTGTAAATCTTAAAATATCTTTCTTAGTATTCTGACTAACAGCAATAACTTTATCATAATATTTAAAAAATTTTGTAGAATATCTAAATAAATATTTTTTTTTACTTTTATTTTTTCTATCTAAATTATATAAGTCTATTTGGTTTTTCCCCTCAAAGACTAAGGGTATAAGGTCATGAACAGTTAAAATTTTGACCTTACTTTTAATATTATTTACTAAATGAGCATAAGAATGATCAATTACATGGGTAACATCGTAGTAAGGTAGTTTTTTTATTAAATTAGAATAACTAACATATCTTGAAAATCTATGAGCCCATATTTTAGGCAAAATCTTATAAATTAGTTTTATTTTTGGAACAAATTTATTTATTTCAAAGTTAGTAAATTCTTTTTGATATTGACACAAATCATCAACATAATTGTTCATACTATAACGTCTATCTTCTTTATAGTTTGCTAAATAATTTATTTTCATAAAATTGATTATTCTATTTTTGATAATAAATTGGATATATCAATTACAAAATTTTGTCTGCTGTCTAAATGTGACGAGTCAATATTAAGTAATTTTCCAGAATTATCCCATCTAGGATGTAAGTCATATTTTAATTTATTATTAATTAAATATTCTGCAAGTTTAAATTCACCAATTAAATATGACTTACTTTTCAAAAGATCAAATAATATTAGCTTCATATATCCTTTATTGTTTGCATAAGTGTCGGTTATTAAAAATCTGTTATTGGGAGAAATTTGAGGATGTCCATCCTCATTAAGTAAATCATTATTAATCTTAATCATATTTGATGGTTTTTTTACGTTAATAGAATAATAGCTATTAGATAAGATTTTATTTTTCATTTTCATACTAGAAAAATTAATAATTTTTCTTAACGTAGGAAAAATATTTTTTTCCAGAAAACCATTAGTCCTTAATTTAATTATTTTTGGATTTAAATTTCTACACCAAACAATAATTTCATTATTACTTATCCATTCAAAATGAGAAACTTTTTCCCTAGCCAATATAACATTTTCTCTATTATTTAAATTTGTGTATATTAAATAAGAGATCAAGGCTCCAGAATCGTTAAAATATCTAAGCAACGATACAAATTTATCACCATCAAAATTAAATGTAGGATGACAAAGAAAAAAATCTTTTTTAATATTACTTAAACCACACAAATTAACCGCATCATTTATAGAAAAAATTATATTTTTGTTAAAATCTCTATCAATTAAATATATTCCATCATTTTTTGGCTTTGATTCAAACTTATAGTCATTAATTGATTTAAGATCCTTGTAGCCATACGATTTCCACAATTTCCATAATCTGGAATAATTTATACTTAAGATGTTACCGTTTTTATTTATTGAATAAATACATGTGTTTAACTTTATTTTGTCTTTAGAAACAATATCATAAATTATAGATGTCTCATTTCCATTATCAATTTTGTTATAGATAATTTTATCTTTATCGTACCACTGTAGCCTAGATCCTTGTTCCCAACTGTAAGTATTAGTTTCGTCAATTTTTTGAATTTTAGAATTTATAAAATCCCATATGCAAATATCTATTTTATCATTATTGTCAGTTTTAAACCCCAAACTTTTCAAAGAATATTTATGAAGAATTAAGAGGTTATTGTTAGTTTTATTAAATGGTCTAATATCATGAAATCCAACTGAATGATCATGATCTAGTGGTGTGGAAGCTATAATTTCTGAGAAGTTATATAACTTAAAGCTCATAGTTTTTTAAAATTTGAGTAATTTTATCTGCTGCATATTTAGGTTGAATGATTTTACTAAATTTTAAATTATTTTCCTTAAATTTTTCTCGTAGAATTTTATCGTCAGTTAATAATTGTATTTGTTTTGTAAGTTCATCTTTTCTTGAAGCTTCAAACACTAATCCTGTTTGATTTGTAATTATTTCAGGGTGAATACCAACTCGATTACTTGCAATTAATGAGCAATTATATTGTGATGCTTCTAAAAGAACATTGCCATTTGTTTCTCCATAATCGGATGGTAAAACTACTATTTCTGAAAACATATACAGAATAGAAATTTCTTTTAAATCTTTAAAGCCAAGATAGAAAATATTTTTAGGTTTTTTGTTAATAAATTCAAGAACTTGATTGTGATAATATCCACCACCACCAACTAGAACTAAAATCCAATCATCATTTACATTTGCATCTATAAAGCTCTCGATAAGAAACATGGGTCTTTTTTTTTTTAAAAATTTTCCAGGATATAAAATTATTTTCTTATTTTTTAATTGAGGATGCTTTTCAATAATATTTTTTTTAGAAATATTAAAATCTTCATCATTTTTAAAAACAAATTGTTTATTTATTTGGCTTGATGGAATACGCTTAATTCTCTCTTTTTTTACACCAAAGTTTATAAAAAAATTTGTATTAAGTTCACCTATAGCCCAAAAATCATCTATAAACAGATTTACAAATCTATAATAATGGTTTCTTAAAATTTTCTTGATATAATGTCTTTTCCCAAGATTATAAGAAACCGATCTAATAACAGTTTTTTTTCTTAACAATTTTGCTATTATTAAGGCTATTAGATGTGGGAAGTAATATCCATAAACTAAAATCACATCAAATTTTTTATTAAATAAATATTTGATTAATTTAAAAGATACTAAAAACTGATTAGATATTTTTGTGGTATCTTTAGTGTTTTTTTTATTGTTATAAAAATATTCATAATTGTAATTTTTAAATGAATCGATATTAAAATTAATCTTTTGATTAAATAAAGGATCAAAATGTTCTTCATCAATTTTATCCCAATATAGTGTTTTAAAATTTATATCTTTTTTTTTGTCTAATTCTACAAATAAAGGAATTAGATTTTGAATTTGATGAGTACAAAGAAATAAAAAATTCATAAAGTATTTTACTTTTGTTATAACATATACTGTATTAATTTTTAGAATTTAAATAATAAAATTAAAGTTAAATTTATGACGTTTAATAGAATAAATTCTCTAAATTTATAACAGTAATTATTTAATAAAATGATAAAAAAAATTTATTTTAAAGAAATTGTTTTTAATAATTTTAAGAATGATAATTTTGATAGGATTATATCAAAAAAAGGTCTATTTTTATTTCCAAGTGGCCCAGGGCTATCAACTTTAGAAGAAGAAATTGAATATCATAATTCATTAAAAGAAGCAGATTATGTTTTTTTTGATAGTGGTTATTTTGTTTTATTATTAAGAATATTTAAAAATATAAAAGTTAACAAATATTCAGGTTATAAATTTTTAGAAAAATTATTTGAATATTTAAAAAACAATAATAATCAATCTATATTTTGTATTAATCCAAATAGTTTTCATTCAAAGTCTAATCAAAAATTTTTTCAAAACATTGGTATTAAGAAAACCTATAATTATATAGCACCAAGATATAATCATAAAAATATTAAAGATAATAAGCTTTTAAAAAAACTTAATATTATTAAACCTAAAATTATAATGACTAATATTGGTGGAGGAACTCAAGAAATTTTGGGTTTATATTTAAAAAAAAAGTTAAGATTTAAAACAAGTATTATTTGTACAGGAGGAGCGATATCCTTTTTTACAGGCGACCAAGCTCCTATTGGGCGATATATAGATAAATTTTTCTTAGGTTGGTTTGTGAGAATTATTTTTAAGCCTCAAATTTTTTTTAAGAGATATTTAAAAACATTTAAATTTATCAAGATTTTTTTCAAATATAAAAATACTATAAAAATCAATTATTAATCTTTTATTTTTTTCCCCATTGAATAGCACTTTTAATAATTAACTTAATATTATTATATTTTGGTCTCCATTTTAAAATCTTTTTAAATTTTTTAGTATTTGCATAAACTTGAGCAATATCACCTGGTCTTCTTTTTTGATATTGAACATCAACACCTTTTTTTATTTTTTTAAAAATATCAACAATTTGTTTAACAGAGTATCCTTTTCCATATCCACAATTTAAAACAAACGATTTTTTATTTTTTTCTAAATAGTTTAATCCTTTAATGTGTATATTTGCCAGATCTGACACACGGATATAATCTCTGATGCAAGTACCATCTTTAGTTTTATAATTATTACCAAAAATTCTTATTATAGGTTTTTTTTAAAGACTGTATTGCTAAATTTTAAATTAAATGATCATGAGATTTTTCTATTTCTCCAATTTTTCCAGAAGGACTTGCTCCAGCAACATTAAAATATCTTAGAATTCCATATTTAAATTTATTTTGTTTTGAAAATTTTTTAGTTAATTCCTCACTTTTATATTTAGTGTATGCGTAATATCCTTGTGGATTTGGTTTTCTATTTTCATTTACAGAGCCTTTTACATCGCCATAAATACTACAGGAAGATGAAAAAATTATGTTTTTTACAGTTGAATTTTTGCACGCTTCTAAGAGGTTTTTGGTTCCAATAATATTATTTTGATAATATTTCTTTTTGTTATTTTCTGCCTCACTAACGTTTAAATACGCTGCTAGATGTATAATTGATGTTATATTGTTATCTTTAATAATTTTTGAAATTTTTAATTTATTTTTGATGTCAGCTTTAATAAATTTAGCTTTTTTATTTATTAGTTTTTTGTACCCTGTTACTAAATTATCTAAAATAATTACTTTTTCTTTATTTTTAATTAATTGTTCAACTATATGACTACCAATATAACCAGCTCCACCTGTAATAAGAATCTTAGTCATGCTAATTATTATTTGTAATATATTGTATTGAAGACTTTTTCAAAAAAAAAATATATAATTAACTAATTCAAATTTAACTATATTAAACATAGAAAAATATAAAAAATGACTAAAATATATTGTGATATTGCTGATTTAAATCAGATTAGAAAATTTAACAAAAAAAAAATAGTTAAAGGGTTTACTACAAACCCAAGCTTAATGAAAAAAGCTGGTGCAAAAGATTACAAATCATATTCACAACAAATTTTGAAAATTTGCCCCGATAAGCCAGTGTCACTTGAAGTTTTTGCCGATGATTATCAAAATATGAAAGAACAAGCTTTAAAAATTAATACTTGGGGTAAAAATGTTTATGTAAAAATACCTGTTACAAATTCTAAAGGAGTTTTTATGGGTAAGATTATTAAAGAATTAAATGGTTTGAATATTAAATTAAATATTACTGCAATCTATAGCTCAAAACAAACTAAGAAAATTTTGAAATTATTAAATAAAAAAACAAAAGTAATCATTTCTATTTTTGCTGGAAGAGCAGGTGATACTGGTAAAGATCCAGTGCCAGAGTTTAAAGAAAGTATTAAATTAGCCAAAAGATTTAAAAATATTGAAATTTTATGGGCTAGCGTAAGAGAGCCTTATAATTACACTCAAGCTAAACAACTTGGTTGTGATATAATTACAATTCCACCCTCTACAATTGAAAAAATTGAAAAATTTGGAAAATCTTTTGATCAATTGACAATAGAAACTGTAAAAGCTTTTTTTAAAGATGCTAAATCCGCAAACTTTAAAATTTAAACTTACTATTAAAATTATTATTGAATTAGATGAGTAATGCTCTGCCAAAAAATTCTAAAGTTGTAGTAATTGGAGGAGGTGTAATTGGTTGCTCTGTTGCTTATCATTTAGCAAAATTTGGATGGAAAGATACTATAGTATTAGAAAGAGATCAGTTAACTTCAGGAACAACATGGCATGCAGCTGGACTTGTTAGTCAATTAGGACCCTCTGCAGCAATAACTAAAATTAGAAAATATTCGCTAGATTTATATAAAAAACTTGAAAAAAAAGTGGATCATTCAGCAGGATTAAGATTAAACGGTGCTCTCTCAATTGCACAAAATAAAGGAAGGTGGCAAGAACTTCTAAGACAAGCAACCACAGCCCAATTATATGACGTTGACGTTAGAATTTTAGATAAAGATCAAATTAAAAAAGATTACCCAATTATTAATACTGATGAAATATTAGGTGGCATATTAATGCCCGGCGATGGAGCAGCTGATCCATCTGGTGTTACTTATATGTTAGCTAAGGCTGCAAAAAAAGAAGGGGCTCAAATATTTGAAAAATCACCAGTTGATGAAATTTTAACAAAAAATGGAAAAATATCAGGAGTTAGAGTTAATGGTAAAGTAATAGAGTGTGAGTACATAGTCCTTGCATCTGGAATGTGGTCTAGACAAATTGGAGAAAAAGCTGGTGTTAATATCCCACTTTATCCGGCTGAACACTTTTATATCATTACTGAACCTATAGAAAATCTTTCAAAAACTTTACCTGTTATAAGAGATTTTGACAACCGCACCTATTTCAAAGAGGATGCTGGTAAATTATTAGTTGGTATTTTTGAAGCAAATTCAATTCCAGCTTTTGAAAAGACAAACAAAGTACCAGAAGATTTTTCTTTTGGAGAGTTTCAAGAAAATTTTGAACATTTCGAACCATATTTAAATGCCGCTGTAAAAAGATTTCCAGTTTTAGAAACTGCTGGAATTAGAAAATTTTTCTCAGGTCCAGAATCTTTTACACCAGATACAAACACTTTATTAGGAGAAGTTTCTGAAATCAAAAATTTTTTTGTGTGTTGTGGATTAAATAGCATCGGTATTGGAAGTGGTGGGGGTGTAGGTAAAGTTACTGCAGAGTGGTTAATAACAGGTCATATTAATGAAGATATTTTTAGTTATGATATTAAAAGATTTCAAAAATTTCACTCTAAGCTAGGTTTTATAAAAGAAAGAATAACCGAAAGTTTAGGTGATTTATATGGTGTGCATTGGCCTTTTAAACAACATAAGACATCTAGAAATATTAAAAAATTACCTCATCATGAAAGTTTAAAAAGTTTTGGTGCATGCTTTGGTGCATCAGGAGGATATGAGAGACCAATGTGGTTTGCATTAGACGGAGAAAAGTCTGAATATGAATACAGTTATAATTATCAAAATTGGTATCCATCTGCTGAATATGAAACTAAAAATACTGTTAAAAATATTGGTTTGTATGATTTAACTCCATTTTCTAAATTTGATATAATTTCAGAAAAAGCACATGAAGAATTACAAAAAATTTGCACAGCAAATATTAAGAATGAAGTTGGAAAATGTACTTATACACAAATACTAAATAGCGATGGTGGTATAGAAGCTGATCTAACAGTTGTTTGTCTTGATAGAAATTATTTTAGAATAGTGAGCTCAGCTGCTACTAGAGAGAGAGATAAATTTCACATAAAAAAACATCTTTCTAAAGAAATTCAATTAAAAGATGTAACAGATGATTATTGTGTTTTTGGATTGTTTGGCCCAAGAAGTAGAGAGCTTATTAAAAACTTAAGTGATGATAATTTTGAAAATGACAATTTTAAATTTGCAACAGCAAAATATATTTCAATTGAAGGTATAAAAATTTGGGCTCAAAGATTATCTTATGTTGGTGAGTTAGGTTACGAATTATATGTGGAATTTAAAGATACAAAAAAAATATATGAATTAATAATTGATAAAGGAAAAAATTTTAACCTTTGTAATTGTGGCATGCATGCAATGGATATTATGAGAATGGAAAGTGGTTATTTACATTGGGGTCACGATATATCACCTAAAGAAAATCAATATGAGTCCGGTTTAAATTTTGCAATTAGTTTTAACAAAGATGTTAATTTTTTAGGAAAAGATGCTTTATTAAAAATGAAAGATAAAAAATCAAATAAAAGATTAATTATGCTGACACTTAAAAATAGTAAACCAGGTGAGCCTTTACTTTTACATGATGAACCAATTTATTTAGATAATAAAATAATAGGTGAAACAACTTCAGGAAATTATTCATTTAACTTTAATAAAAATTTATCTTTTGGATATATTAAATCCAATCTTGGAGACAAAGAATTACTTAAAAAGAACTTATATATTGAAGTAGAAAAGAAAAAATATCTTGCCGAGATATTATTGAAACCCTTAAAACAAAGTAATTTTAAAAGTATATAATTATTAAATTAAATAATTTGTTTTTTTATCTAATAGCTGATTAAATAAGATATGCAAAAAAATAGAGACGATATTAAATTATTCAGTACAGATTCAAGTTTAAAAACAGATGTTTCTTTAGATGAAATTAAGACCACAAATGTGAATATATTGCTAAACAGGGTGAGAATTGAAAAAAAAAATGATTTTAAAAAAAAAATACTTTTTTCATTTTTAATGGTTACAGTAATTTCTGTTATTTCTATTGTAACAATATCAAATTAAATATCTAAATAATAAAGACTTATTATAAATCGTTTCCTCATTATTCAGGATAACAATGATCTAGTTTTTATAGATATATATAAAATTATGTTGATCAGGATTATCTTCATTATTAATTTCCTGAATTTTGTAAAATGGAATACCTAAGTTGAAAGGCTCTTTTAGCAAATTAATTTTTCTATGCTGACCTGTTAAAATTTCTTTATTTACATTTACATTGTCATAATTATTAAATGCGAAATATCGACAATTAGAATTTTTTATATTAATTAAAATTTTTTCTATCATTGGTATTGGTAAATGAATAAAAAAATCTCTCATCAATATAAAGTCAAAATTATTAAAATCATTATATTCAGTTAAATCTTTACAATAAAAATTTACGTTAAGATTCGATTTAAATTTTAATTTATTTTCATTTATTAAATCTTCAACAATATCAATTCCTTTGTATTTAATGTTAGTGTCAAAAATTTTACTAATCCAAGCACAATCACCACAAGGAGCGTCTAAAATATTTTTAATATCATTTTTTTTAAAAAATTTTTTAAATTCTATAATTAAATTATTAGTTTGAATTGAGTTTGCAGCTGATCCTGGTCCAGAATATGATTGGTTTAAATCAAGTTTTTGACTTTTATTCCAATGATTTGACTTATAAATTGAGTTAAAAACAATCTTATTTAATAATCTTTGATTTACAAACTTAGAAAAAAAACTATTAACAAATAGTTTTCTAATCCAATAATATTTATTAAAATATTTGCTCAAAATATGAAATTATAAATTTTTTACTTATCTGTTAGTTATTACTATATTGAAACAAAACTTAAAAGTAGTATAAAGCACAAATATAATATGGCGGGGTAGCTCAGTTGGTTAGAGCGCAGGACTCATAAGCCTGAGGTCAGTGGTTCGATCCCACTTCCCGCTACCAATTAGTGTCCTGGAAAATCTATTAAATTTTCAACTTTATAATTATTTTTAACCAAATTATCAGATCCACCTAAATCAAATAAGTTAATCACAAATACAAATGCTGATACTTTACTTTTTGAAATTTCGACAAGTTTTGCAGCAGCTTCAGCAGTTCCCCCGGTTGCTATTAAGTCATCAATAATTAAGACACTATCATTATTATCCAATGAATCTTTATGAACTTCAATTGTAGCAGTTCCATATTCTAGCTCAAAGTCAATAGAATGAACATCAGCTGGTAATTTATTTTTTTTTCTAAGCATTATAAATGGTTTTTTTAAAATATAAGAAACAGCAGAGGCAAATACAAAACCTCTGGATTCTATTGCAGCAATTTTTGTAAAGTTATATTTTTTTGATCTTTCAACTATTTGATTGATAGTTTCTGCAAAAGCATTTTCATCTTTAATTAAAGTTGTAATATCTCTGAAAAGAATTCCTTTTTTTGGATAATCTGGTATTGATCTAATATATTTTTTTAAGTCCATTTTTTATGAATAAATTATTTGTAGCAGCTTTAAAAGAAGAAACTGTTGGTTTAAATTATTTTTATCATGTGGGGGTAGGAAAAATTAATGCTACTTATAATTTAATCAAATTAATTCATGAACATAAACCTTCTGAAGTCATTAATTATGGTACAGCAGGTGCAATTAAAAAAGAATTATCAGGTATTGTTGAGTGTACCAAATTTTATCAAAGAGACATGGATGTAAGAAGTTTATTAAATCTTAAATTAGGAGAAACTCCTTTTGATAATATTAATGAAATTATAAATTCAGAGGAAGGTTTTTCTTGTGGCAGCGGCGATAGTTTTGTTAACAAACAAATTGAGATGGATTTAGATTTAGTTGATATGGAAGCATATGCTTTGGCAAAGGTTTGTAAATTAGAGGGCATTAATTTTAAATGTTTTAAATATATCTCAGATAATGCAGATGAAAATGCTACCTTTGATTGGACTGAAAATTGCAAAAAAGGTGCAAAACTCTTCCAAAATAAAATGAATAATCTTTAGCTTGAAAGTTTAATTTTTTCATTGAAAATAATCTTAATTTCTGTACTAAGACATATTTTTTTAACTACGGGATTTTTATGACTAAAGTTGGAGAACACATAACTCTAGACATCATTGGAACTACCAAAGAATATGATCCTGCATTATTTGAAAAAGTAATTAACGATATTGCAAAAGCCGCAAAAGTTACAATTCTTAATATTTCAAAATATAAGTTTGAACCACAAGGTTTTACTATTTTAGCCTTATTAGCTGAAAGCCATATTAGTTTTCATACATTTCCAGAAAAAGGAATTATAAGTTTTGACTTTTTTACTTGTGGCAAAATAAGTCCATCAGTCGCTATAGACATAGTTAAAAAAAATTTTGAACATTATAGAATTGTTAAAAATGAATTTAATAGAGGTACGAAATCTCTTTACCATGATATTTATAGTTCATCTGGATTACAAAAATCATATGTAGTAAATGATGTTCTTGAAGATTTTAAATCAAAAGTTGGACAACATATTGAAATTTTAGAATTAGAAGAATTTGGAAAATCATTATTTATTGATGGAGAAATACAAGTTGCTGCAACGGATGAGCATTTATATAGTGCAACATTTGTAGGTGCTGGTCTTAATTTAAATAAAAATAATGAAAGAGCTGCAATTATTGGTGGTGGAGACGGTGGTGTTGCAAGAGAATGCATTTCTAAAGATTTCAGTTTTGTAGATTGGTTTGAGTTAGATCCAGAAGTTGTTGATGTTTGTAATAAACATCTTGGAGACATAAGTAAAAAAGCTACTGAAAAAAATTCTGTAAAATGTGTTTGGGGAGATGCTTTTGAAAGTATTAAATCTGTAGAAGATGATACATATGATCATATTTTTGTTGATCTTAATGATGATCAGTTTTGTATAGATCTTGCTGCAAAAAATATGGACTCTATGATTAGGATTTTAAAACCAAAAGGTGTGATTACTGCTCAAGTAGGAAGTCAAGACAAAAAACCTAAACAAGTTGATAGTTGGCTAAACGTATTTAACCATCATTTTGGAAATACTAAATTATCTAGAGTTTATATTCCAAGTTTTGATTGCTCTTGGAATTTTTCATCATCAATAAATCATTAATTTTTTCTTTTTAAATTATTAAATCTGTGAAATAATTGCTCCAAATTAAAGGAGAAAATAATGAATATATTTAAAAAAACTATTTTAACAGTTCTTGCTTCTTTATTAGTCATTGGAAATGTTTACGCTGACAAAATAAAGATCGGAACTGAGGGCGCTTATCCTCCATGGAATTCAAAAGATGCTTCAGGTAATCTTATTGGTTTTGAGGTTGAGTTAGCAAAAGAACTTTGTGCAATCATGAAACATGAGTGTACTATCGTTGAACAAGATTGGGATGGAATGATTCCAGCTTTGTTAATGAGAAAGTTTGATGCGATCATGGCTGGAATGTCAATTACAGCTGAAAGACAAAAAACTATTACTTTTTCTCAAGGTTATGCTGACG
>Ga0209632_10002005_pt1 | contig 19859 bp, 11 predicted proteins | sample COG_10_FD_184754 | JGI IMG/M metagenome (GOLD analysis project Ga0209632, IMG submission 184754) | Pelagic Microbial community sample from North Sea - COGITO 998_met_10 (SPAdes) (version 2) | ecosystem: Environmental > Aquatic > Marine > Neritic zone/Coastal water | place: Helgoland, sampling... | reverse complement strand
CCATTTCACCTTCTTCTTTTGTAATACTAGTAACAATACCATATTTAGGTGAAGTTAATTGTGTTTTGGAAAGTTCATCTTCTGCAGATAAAAGGTTTGCATTTGCTTGTTCTGATTGGCTCAAAGCCATTTGGTATGATGCTTCGATCTGCTCTAATTCTTGTTTAGATATAAGGCTCTGTGCATAAAGAGTTTCTGTTCGAGTCATTTGAGACTGAACCCTACGCAGATTTGCATCAGAAGATTTAACTTGAGAAAGCGTGTTATTATAGCGTTGCCGAATTTGTTTTTCATCTATATTTATTAAGTGCTGACCTGGATTTACTGTATCTCCCTCAGAGACAGTTATTTTAGTGATCCAGCCCGTAATAGTAGAGGTTATTTGAACCTCTTCTTCTGGTTGGATTCTACCACTTGCATTTACTTTATGAATAATATCTCGCAGTTCAATGTATTCAGCTTCAACATAAATTTCTTCTACATCCATTCTTTTAAAAAAATAAATTATACTAGATAAAATAATTATTAATAGCGGAATCCAAACTTTTTTGTTCTTAAATAATTTTAACATATTAATTCTCTCTTGAGATATATTCAAAATCCAATAACCCAAGTAAACCTTTTAAATTGGACTCTTGAATACGGGCATCATGAATAATATTTATTAAAGTTGAGTTTGAGCGGATCAAAGATACCTGTGCATCTAACACTTCTAGGATTGTTACCGACCCTAAGGTATATCTTTTCGTTACAAGTTTTAAATCTTCCTCAGCCGAATTTACAACTGATTCATTTAGTGGAATAATTTCAGCATAATTATTTAAGGATTCTCGGATAAGCTCAGCCTGAACTCTTAAATCATTAAGTCTTGTTACATAGTCATATTCTGCTTGTTTAATAAAAATCTTTGTTTTTTGTTGATTAAGGTATAATGATTTCCCGGTGTAAATAGGAATAGATAAAGACAAGTTCATACCTAAAGACCAATCTTCTTTTAGTGCGTTTTGCAATTCATTTATTGTTGTTCCATTGGCCGAATAAGTTAAAGAAGTATTCAAAGAAGGTAGTCTTAGCGCTCGTGCTGTTTTATAATTAAGACCTCCTAAATAAATTTGTATATCCGAGATTAAAAGAGAAGGGTTCTTTGTTTTTAAAAATCTTAGAATATCGGCACTCGATGGAATATTTGGTAAAGACCAAGTCTCTTCAATAGCAGTGATCTTTTGACCAAAGTCTTGTATTCCAATTGAATTAAATAATATTCTTCGAGAGTTTGATAAGTTTGTTTTTTTATTCAATAAATCTACTTTTGCTTGACCTAATGAAACTCGGGCTTTCAATAAATCAGTTTTTTTAATAACACCTAAATCAAATTGTTTACTTATCAAAGAAACTTGCTGGTTTGACATTTCTAGATTTTTTTCTGCAACCTCATAAAGTTGCTGTGCCTTCAATAATCCATAGTAGGCTTTTATGACATTTTGGATTACTTGTATTTTTGATATCCTTTGATTTAACCTTGCTATCTTTAAGTTTTCTTTTGAATTTTTTACTTGATTAAATGATCGTCCTCCATCGTAAAGAGTTTGATTTAAAGAAACTCCTGCTGATAAATTCTCAGTTGAGTTGGTATAAATAGTGTCATTAAAAATTGGAATAATATCAACTCTTTCAGAAAATTGAGTATAATTCCTATTTGAATAAGCCTGTACAGATGGCAATAGTCCACTATATGAACTTTTAAAATCTTTTTCTGCTAATTCAACACCTAGGTTAGAAGATAAAATAGTTTTCTTACTTTCTAATGCCCATTGAATACAATCATCTAGACTATATCCTCCAGAATGGGCTGTTAAGGGAAATAATAAGTTTAGGATAAAAAGGTAATTTTTGAAATTATTTATTTTCATTTATTTTAATCAATTAAGCTCAATTTGGATTATCATAATTTTGATAACATCTCTTTCTTTTTTAATAAAAAATCATAGGCAGCATCATATGTATTCTCAATTAATCCATCTAGAATAGCTTCTTCAATTTGACGTTTTACAAGTCCCACTTTCTTACCTTCTTTAAGAGAAAAAATAGACATGATCTCTTTACCTTTGATCGGTGATTGAAAGTTTTTCATATTATCTCTCTCAATTACATTTGACATTTTAATTTCAACCTTATCAAAGTTTTTTAGATATTGGGTCACTTTTTTGGGATTCTTCGTTGTAATATCTGCTCTACAAAGGATCATTAGATCATCTAAATTTTCTCCTGCTGCTACCATTAGTCGCCTCACTGCTGAATCTGTAACAATATCTTTAACTAGCGAGATCGGTCGAAGATGAAGAAGGGTCAACCTCTCAAGGTAAAATTTAAGGTTATTCGACAGTCGTAGTCTTTTAGCCACTTTTAATATCATCCTTTCTCCAATTGCATCGTGACCATGAAACGTATAACCTTTTTTTTCATCAACACGTCGTGTATTTGGTTTTGCAATATCATGAACAAGTGCCGCGAATCGAATCTCCACCTTATCGCTTAGACTTGCTGCATTATCTACAACTTGAAGTGTATGCGTAAAAATATCTTTATGATTCCATTCTGCTGTTTGATCCATACCATACATCTTATCTATTTCAGGAAAAACAATTTTCATTAATCCTGTTTTCTGTAAGATATTTAAACCTATGGAGGGTTTATCTGTTTTCAAGATTTTAATGAATTCATCTCTAATTCGTTCCCACGAAACAATATCAATTCTGTGCGACTGCTTTTGTATTGATTGGAAGCATTTATCTTCGATTTTAAAACCAAGTTTAGATGAAAAATAAGCTGCGCGCATCATTCTTAATGGATCTTCTGAAAATGTTTCATCAGGATCTAGAGGTGTCCTTAAAACTCTATGCTCTATATCGAGCATTCCTTCAAATGGGTCTGTTATATTTCCTATTTTTTTTGGATGAATATCCATTGACATAGCATTAATGGTGAAATCTCTACGGACTAGGTCACCTTTAAGATCTGTATAAATTACTTCAGTTGGTTTACGTGAGGCAGATTCGTAGCTCTCTTTACGGGCTGTGGCAACTTCAATTTGAATATCTTTATTCGGTATCAAAGCGGTACCAAATTTTTCAAAAGGAATAACCTTTTTCACCTCAATTTGTTCCGCTATTTTCTTTGCAAATTCAATGCCATCTCCGATAGTCATAATATCTATATCATTTATTTTTTTCCCCATGATAAGATCGCGGACAAAACCACCAACAACGTAAGCCGGGATTGATTCTTTTTCAGAAATCTCGCCTGCAATCTTTAAAACTTTATGTACAGATTTATTTTTAACCAACTTTAATAAATGTTTTATATTTATCATGCATAAAATTACAAAGATAGTAATGCGACAAACACCTTGTAAAAAAAAAAGGTTTAACTCAATTTCTAATCATGGTTAAAGGATGGTCATTCTTTTTTGTTAATATATTGATAATTGCAACATTATCCGGGCAATTCACTTCAGTTAACGTAACTATCGACGACAGACTTTTGCGAAGTGAAGAAAAACAAGATATAATAAATTTATCAAATGATGTAAAACATTTTTTTCAGAACACAACATGGAATGATACCTATTCAGATATTAAAATTGACCTTTATGTCCAAATTATTTTTGAAAGTGTTACAGTGAAGGGAAATGAGACTATATATAACTCCCAAGCAATGTTTTCAAATGGTAAAGACCTAAGGTATTTTGATAAAAGTATCCAGTTTTATTACAATTCAAGTACCAATTTATATTACGATCCTGTTTTGTTTGAACCTTTAACAGGATTCCTAGCTTTTTATGGGCATTTAATACTAGCGGGTGAAATAGATACGTATGAATTTAATGGTGGAAACGGTTCATACGAGCTTGCTAGAGATATTGCTATCCGTGGCTCAGCATCTGATTATAAAAAAGGATGGAGTAATCGAATTAATGACGTTGATGATCTCAGTCGGAATATAGGATTAAGGAAAGCCCGGTTAGCATGCTACATCGCAATGGATTTATTCGAAGAAGGTGATATTGATGGTACTATTAAGGAACTAAATATTATGCTCGATGGATTAGACGAATCTTATCGAGATATAGGTCGTGACAATAGTACTCAGTATTTTTTAAAAGTAAAGTCAGAAAGGATAGCAGAAGTTTTTGCAATTCTAGGTAGAAAAGAACTTTTAAAAGATATGAAAGAACTAGATCCAGATCGAAGAGACATATATAACTCTTATTTAGAGACTATCTCCAAGTAAGTCTTTTTTCTGAAAAAGTAATGCTGTAGAACAATAGAGTCTTTTGTTAGCATTCGCATTATTTGTTTATCACTTACTCTTTTTATTTTTTTAAACCTTGAACGTTTTTTTATTATTTGAAGAGGATGTAATAGAATCCAAATAATTGATTTTACAATACCAGTAAAATGATTAAAATCAAATTTTAAAAGAGTATACATACAGGCGATTAATTCAAGTATTAAGCGCAGACTCCCTAGGTATAATGTGATTAATATAGAATAATTACTAAAAATCATGATAAGAGAATTACGATGATTTAGATAATATTTTTTATGAGAGTTCATTGGCAGTGAAACTGCATTTTTATGATAGACTAATGACCGTGGTTCAACCCAAATTTCATGTCCCATGGCTTGAAGTCGCCAGCACAGATCTATCTCTTCCATATGTGAAAAAAATATTTCTTCAAATGCCCCTGACTCTAAAAATAATTTTTTACGAACGATTAGTGCCGTTCCCGAGGCCCAAAAACATTGCTGAGCATTACTATACTGATTCTTATCTATTTCTTGTTCTAGAAATAAACGCCCTCTGGCGAAAGGGTAGCAAAAAATATCCATATAGCCACCAGATCCACCGGCATAGTCAAAGACATCTTTTTTATAATAATTTAGAATCTTTGGCTGAGCAGCAGCGATTGTTTTATTATTATCCAGTCGATCAACTAAAAATTTTATCCAATCTGGATTTTGAACAGTATCATTATTTAAAAATATTAAATACTCACCTGATGCAGCTTTTGCTCCAATATTACAACCACCAGCATACCCAAAATTCTTAGAGTTTTCAATTAAGTAAATATCTGGATGATTTTTTTTTATCCAAATTTGACTATCGTCAGTTGAGGCATTATCGGAAACAATGATTTCAAATGAATTATAATTTGTTTTTTTTAAAGAATTTAAACATTCAGATAGAACATCAATACCATTCCAATGAGGTATTATTACAGAGACTTTTGGCTTTTTATCCGCCAGAGCGAACTTCTTCTAAAATCTTCTGTGCATTCTTATCTGAAGGATTTCTTAATACCCAGTCCGACAAGACAACTTCAGCATCTTGAGATCTATTATTTTCCCTATAGATGTAAACAAGCGAAGAAACTATTTCTGGATATGCCTCTTTCCACCTTACCCACTTAGACTCTTTAATAGATTTTTTATTAAAACCCCTTATCGTGACCATTCCTTCAATTTGCAAATAATCTTCCCTCATTCTATCCAAAATAGAAATGGCTTTATCAATATCATTTAATTCTTTATAAAAGGTATTCGCATATTCAACTCTATTTAGAGGTCGGCCATTACCTCGATCAACTAATTGTTCTAGGATACTCCGCATTGATTCTTTTTCACCCAAGTCTCCATAAATACGGGCAACTTGATAATGTAAATCTTCAGATTGTATAGGAATTGTTTTCTCGGGAATATTTTCACTCATACGATTCAGAGTTTTGATAATTTTAGTTTTTAATTGAACCAAATCTTCTTCCGATTTATTCTTTTTTCGCTGTTTTCTCTGAAAATCCATATAGTATGTAACCGCTAGTTGCATATACGCACTTCGATAATTCTGTAATAATCTTTGAGTTTGCTGATTAAAGAAAATTTTATCATTACCTAAATTTCTAAAAATATAGCCCGCTTGGTGATCTCTTGACCAACTTAAATAATCTTCACCATCTTTTAGATCATAAAATTTTTCATGATCAAAATTTGTAGACCAATCATTAGAACCTACATTCGTCATTAAGTTTTCATACATTTTATCAGCATCAACAGGTTTTGTTTTATGACTTTTTAATTGAAAAGTTAAACCTTGCATATCTAAGTATTGATCTAAGCCTATTCTATTTTGCTGAGATACTGTTACGGCAAAATAAATAGGGATATTCCAAGCAGCATCATTAATAATACGCATGATCATCATATCCTGAACTCTTAATGCTTGCCCACCATAGGTTGGTTTCATTTCCCATTCTATAAAGCCATCTTTATTCAGGGAATCATTTTTAACTGGGATGGTTACTTTCTTCTTCTCCCACCGTTGTAAACTGGATGTAAGTTGATCAACTTTTCGATCTGTAAGAGATTTACTAATGAAAAGATGCTCTTTTGTTCGCTTGTCCCTCCATTGCTTAATATACCAAGGAGTATTGAGTAGACTCAAATTCACAACGGCGACATCAGTTCTAACTTTTTCGACTTCTTGTAGATACCATAGGGGAAAAGTATCATTATCTCCATTTGTAAATAAAACACCGTTTGGCCCACAAGATTGAAGCAGATTATAACTATAGTCCCATGCAACAAAGTTCCCCGAACGATCGTGAGAGTGATAATTTGCTTTTGCCATTGCCATTGGTATGAAAATTATTTGCAAAATAAGAAAACCTGTAATTAGTCTCTTGCTTAATTCATTATTTTTAAGATATTTAGTTATCATCTCACTGATAGCTGATGTTCCAACACCTATCCAAATAGAGAAAGCAAAAAAACTGCCTACATATGAGTAATCTCGCTCTCTTGGTTGTGGGTCATCTTGATTTAAATATAAAATTATGGCATAGCCAGTCATCACAAATAAAGACATTACGGAAAAAGCCATTTTCTCATCACGGTAAGCATGGTAAAACATGCCAATTAAACCTAGAATAAATGCCAAGGGAAGACCAAATTGTGTTAGGTCAATTCCATCTTCTCTTGAATTTGCACCCATATTAATAACGCTAGGATCTGAAGCTGGACCGCGGCCAGCAAATTGCCACAAGAAATATCGATTATACATTTTTCGGACCTGATAGTTCCAAAAATAATCCCATTGCTCGCTTACTTTATAGCCTCGATATTGTTTATTTTGAGCACTTGAGAACTCTCTTTTTGGACCTTCAGGGTATCCAACAACTTCATGTATAGGCTCAATACCGTTAAAACGCCTTGGCAGTAAACCAACGCTTCCATATTGCTCTCTTTCTAAGTAGGAAATAAAAGCCTCTACTGTCTCAGGATCATTTTCATCAATCCCCGGGTTTTGATTGGAACGTATGAAAATTAGGGCATAGGTCGAATAACCAATTATAACTAGAACCGTAGATGTAAGGATTACAGAAGCTAATTTTTTCTGATTTAATATGGACCAGACCATTAAGCCAAAAATACTTATGATAAGTAATCCCGTTCCTAAGACGCCAATTGAATCTGCTATCTTAGGCATACCTTTTATAATGACATCATGAATTATATAAAAAGTGACTGCTGTAATAATCATTGTGATTCCAAAAGAAATCCATTCAAATTTATATTTTCTGAAGTATATAACTAGAGCAACAAATGGTAGAGTTAGTAAATTTAATAAATGAAGTCCTGTTGCGAGGCCAATCATATACGCTATAATAAGAATATATCTTTCGTTCCCTTTTTCATCCGCTTTTTGGCTCCAATGCAAAATTAACCAAACTACTATTGCGGTAAAAAATGTACTGAATGCATAAACTTCAGCTTCAACAGCATTAAACCAATGACTATCGGTAAAAGCAAAAACTAGAGATCCTATTACACCACCGCCAAAAGCGATCAAAGCATCGACAGAAGATTCTAACCGTCCTCTCCAATGAGTCACAACTTGCACCACGATCAGATACAAAAACATGACAGCTAACGCGCTAGAAAGAGGAGAGAGCAGGTTCACTCTAAATGCAATATCTTCACTGAACGGTAAGATTGAGGCTATTCTACCCAGTAACAAAAAAAATGGTGCTCCTGGAGGGTGAGGGACACCTAGAGTATGTGCAACGGCAATGAACTCGCCACAATCCCAGTATGAAACGGTAGGAGCCATTGTATCGTAATAAACTAGAAAAGATAAAAGGAAAACAATGAATGCAAGGATTTGATTTAAACGACTGTAGTTAGAATACATTATAATTCCTTTTTAGTCTTTTTTTCAGAACTTTTTATGAGACTTTTTTGTTCGATCAATTTTATTTTGAGGTCACTCAATGTATTTATTAATATCTGTTTTTCATATTCAGTTAGATTACTCGCCGTTTTCACTTCCAACATCTCGATTAAGCCTATATAATATAATGCTTGATCTAGATTTTGGTTAATTTGATTACTCATCGGGTTCTTCATAACTCCTAATGAAATCAATGCACTCGTTTGAAATGTACCAACGAGGTAAGCAAACATTTTTTCTTGATCTTCTATTAAACTACTCATAAAATTTAAAACACTGTTTTTTTTAATTGATTCAAAGCCATCTAATTTAAATCATGAATAATTGATTGAAAATGTTTCTTTAAAAAAACTATCTTTCATAAATATTAGAACTCTAACTTTATTTGATTCATTTACGATCTAGAAAATCCAATAGATAAAAACTAGGAAATTTTTAGATCTTCTAATTTCGAAGAATATGTTTTAAAAAATACTTTTTTTATTAATTTATTTTTTTCTTGATCTAAAAAAGGATCTCTTTCAATTAAGCTTATTGCTATGCCTCTCGCCGTTTGGATAATATCTCCATCAGTAATTAAATTTGCAATTTTAAATTGAAAAAAGCCTGATTGTCTTATACCAAAAAACTCTCCCGGGCCCCTTAAACGAAGATCTTCATCTGCAACTTTAAAACCATTATTAGTTTCTTCTAAAATTTTAAGACGTTTACGCGATGTATCTGTTATATTTCGCCTTACTAAAATACAATAGCTTTGATAGGTCCCCCTACCGACACGCCCTCTTAGTTGATGCAATTGAGTTAAACCGAACCTTTCAGCATTTTCTATTAACATTACGGTTGCATTGGGTATATCAATTCCGACCTCTATTACGGTAGTTGAAACGAGAATATTTATTTTATTCTTTGCAAATCTATCAATGACAAAATCTTTTTCTTCTGATTTCATTCTTCCATGTACAAGCCCCACTTCTAGATTGGAAAACACACTTTTAGACAATACTACATGAGCTTCTATTGCTGCTACTAAATCTAGTTTTTCAGACTCCTCTACAAGCGGGAATACAATCATACACTGCCTACCAGCAGAACATTCTTTTTTAATAAAATCATAAACTTTTTTCATTCTCTTTGGCTGAACAACTTTTGTTTTTATAGGGATACGGTTTAAGGGCATTTCATCTATAATAGATATTCCCATATCTCCATGATACGTAATCGAAAGTGTTCTTGGAATAGGAGTTGCCGTCATTGCTAAAAAGTGAGGATTGATTCCTTTTTTTACTAAAAGAGCTCTTTGGTTAACTCCAAAGCGGTGCTGTTCATCAATAATTACAAACCCTAAACTTTTAAAGTCAACATCATCTTGAATTAGCGCATGAGTCCCAATTATTACAGGTATTTTACCATTTATTAATCCTTTTAATATGGGACTACGTTCGGTTTTTTTCATATTCCCAATCAACAAGCCACATGGAATATTTATTTGCTCAAAATGTTTTTTAAATGAATGGTAATGCTGCCTTGCTAATATTTCAGTCGGGGCCATAATTGCGACCTGTGAATTGTTTCCAACAGCAATGGATGCAACTAAAATAGCTACTATTGTTTTACCGCACCCAACATCACCCTGTACTAACCGATTCATTTGAGATCTCTTTTTTAAATCAGAATGAATTTCTTTAACTACTTTTTTTTGAGAATCTGTTAACTCAAATTGAAGCCTACTTGATATTGTTTTAAAATAAGGTCCAATATCGGTTAATGGTTTTGCTTTATTGAATTGAAATTTATTTTTTTTATAAACTAATAATAATTGTAAAAAAAAATGTTCATCAAACTTAAGCCTTCTAATTGCATCCTTTAATTTTTCTCCATCTCGAGAAAAATGGATTTGCTGCAAAGCTTTATCAAGTGAAATAAATTTATATTCTTTTAAAAAAGATTCAGAGAAGTAATCTTGGTATTTTTCAAAATGGCTTAGAACCTCTTTTACGATTCTTCGTAAAAAACGTTGTTCAATTCCACTTGCTCTTAATTCGTTCGTTAAGGGGTAAAGCGGAATGATTTCACCCGTTTTCAAAGGATTATCTTCTTCCTCTAGGAAATCAATTTCAGGATGAGTCATTGAAAACCCATTATACCAATCGACTTTACCATGTATTGCGAGTTTTATGCCGATGTCAAACTTTTTCTTTATATAACTTATTGAATTAAACCATGAAAGAGTTAATAATCCTGAGCCATCAGAAACAATGACCTGAAACATTTTTCCTTTTCGTATTCTTCTTTCACCAAATGTTTCAACCTTTGCAACTGAAGTTACTAGTTGTCCTTTTTGAAATTCTTTTATAGGAGTAATTGATGTTCGATCTAGATAACGTCGAGGAAAATAATAGAGCAAGTCTTCTATTGAAATTATTCCATTTTGGTTTAATACTTTTTCGCGCTGCTCACCAACTCCTTTTAATATCGAAATAGGATCACTAAAGTTCAAAAGATTAGACCTTTATAAGGTTACTTCCATTCTTTTCGATAAGTATAATAAACACTTTGTGTCTCCCCGGCATTAAGCGTGAGAGGAAATTGAATAGTAGAAGCATCTTTTTTCTGATAGTTCAAAGATTCATCCTTTATAACCCAATCACCATTAATATGCTCAATAAGTAAAACATCAACGTCCTCATTTCTTGCATTTGTGACTCTTATTTCAATAACAGCTTCTTCACTCTTTCTTTGACGATCGTAATTTAGAACCTTTCTATTACCAATTACATCAAAAGCTCTTCCAGAGGTCAATGTTGTGGACTGCCCTTTTGGTACTTGCCCCATATTATCCGCCCCAATATATTCTAATCCTCGCCCTTGTTTAAAAGAGTACATCTCAACTTTACCACCTGGCAATGAAATCCCTAAGCCATTGGACTCCGTATTATTCATGGATAGCTGTACTTCAAGAGGTTCTTCTTTCTGTCTGCGCTCACTATTCTCAAAAACATATTTTTTAGTGTAACCAATATCTAAAGGTCCATACATACGAATCGTAATATTTTCTTTTGCACCGAGATCGTGTTCATTATTTAGACTATATATATAGTAATCACCTAATGCATCTGAACTCATTAAAGAAGGTACCTCTGATTTTGAGACAGCAAAAGTCCTACTCATTCGCTCCGGAGTAGGGGTTTTTATTTTAACTTTATTTAAATTACCTTCTACCAACTGAATTTTGGCAGTCTCAAAACTCATATCTGAAGCATTAGAGATTACTGCTTCAGCAATTAGCTCGCCTTTTTCTTCATTTTGCATGATTAATCTATATACTGTTGTCCAAGTGAAATTATTAGATTTATAAACCAATTCTCCTTCAATATCTTGTGCTGATTTTGACTTTAAGTCCCACGATAGAAAAGGAGTGAATATTGGTGAATCAGTATTCTCTATTTTACTTCCTAAGAATTCTATCTCGCTTCTATTAAATGAAATAATTCCAGATGAGTGGTCCAAAGTAATAGAGTTTGAACTGAATTCTAGAAGGGTACCTTTAATTAGCTTACTACTTTTTGGTTTAACCTGTACGAGCTGCCCCCTGAGACCATTAAAAAAATCATTACCTTTGAAAATATTATTATTGAATCTTTGTGATAAAATATCAACACCTCTAATATTTAAAAATGGAGTGTCTCTATCTATCCCATTTGGTAAACTATTCCATGTTATATAGCTGAGGCCTAATGGGACAGACCATCCAACGGGCTGTTTAATTAGTGCTGTACCATCTTTATATATCGTGAGTGTTGCATCTTCAGATTGGCTAACTAAATAATTAAATAATAGTACTAATAATAAGATTTTTTTCATTTAAGTATCTCCAAGTTTGCCATCAATTTTATATGCTCATCAGATAATTTTTGATGATTTATTTTCTCTTTTGAAATTACTTTCTCAGGTGCTCGTTCAAGAAAGTTTTGATTAGAAAGTTTTCCATCTATTGCACCAAGCAGCTTCTTTATTTCAAAGACCCTTTTTTGCATGCGTAACCTTTCTTGTTCTAGATCAACTAGCCCATCTAATGGTATGTATAGTTCCATACCGTTCGCAACTGCAGTCGCCGATTGTACTGGTTTTTTCAATGTAGAACTCATTGATATATTATCTGTTTTAGCAAGTGTTTTTATCAAGTCAAGATGGGTAGTCAAAAAGAGTTCTTGATTCTTATTGCACCTCACAAAAAGATCAGATGATTTTGAGTTTGGAACATTCATTCTACTTCGAATTGAACGAACTGCCGTAATGACTTCTTTTAAATTCGACATGTCTGATTCAATTATTTCGTCATAAAAAAGTTCTGGTTCCGGCCATTTTGAAACAATTAAATCTCCAGAATCTTTGACTTTAAAATGTTGCCACAACTCTTCTGTAATGAATGGAGAGAATGGATGGAGAAGACCTAAAATGGTTCGAAGGCATTTAACAGATGTGAATCGTGCGATTTCAGCGCTTTTAAAATTTGTACTGTAAAATTTTATTTTTGCAATCTCAACATACCAGTCACAAAAATCATTCCATGTGAAGTCATAAAGAACTTTTGCTGCTTCATTAAAATGAAACCGATCTAGTTGAAAGTTGTACTCATCTATTGTCTTTGATAACCGACTTAAAATCCACTGCTCAGCTAGGTCTAATTTTTTAATATCAACATTTATTTTTTGACTTTCCCAGTCATCAGGAATATTCATATCGACAAAGCGACATGCATTCCATAATTTATTCATGAAATTTCTTCCAATTTCTAACCTGTCAGAAGAGAATAAAACGTCAAGACCTTGAGGAGACATTAGCATAACACCAAACCGAACCGCGTCAGTACCATATTCTTCAAATAGATCAAACGGATCGGGTGAATTACCAAGAGACTTACTTAACTTTTTACCTGTTTCATCTCTTAAAAGTGATGTGAAATAGACATCTTTAAAAGGAGCTTCATTTTGGAATTCATATCCTGTCATAATCATCCTAGCAACCCAAAAAAAAATAATATCTGGTCCCGTCACAAGGGTATTAGTTGGATAAAATTTTCTCAAACTATCTCCATCTTCAGGCCATGAGTGTACCGCAATAGGCCATAGCCATGAACTAGCCCAAGTATCTAAAACATCTGATTCCTGTGTCCAGTTTTCGATATCTACAGGACCATCAATAGATACATGAATATTAGTTTTATCATCATTATGATACCAAACTGGAATTTGATGCCCCCACCATAATTGCCGACTTATGCACCAATCTTTTATATTGTCCATCCAGTGGTTATAAGTTTTTGTCCAGTGAGGTGGATGAAATTTAATTTTATCGTTTTTTATTGCATCTATCGCTGGCTTCGCAAGCTCAGTCATTCGCATGAACCATTGCTCAGATAGATAAGATTCAATTGGAACATTTCCTCTTTCAGAGTAACCAACTTTATTTATGTAATTTTCTGTTTTTTCTAAAAGGCCTAATATTTCGAGGTCTTTGATAACTTTCGCTCTCCCCTCTTCCCTAGATAAACCATTATATGCTTTAGGAGTATTTTTATTTAATGATGCATCTTCATTCATTATATTAATGAAATCTAATCCATGTTTTTCAGCGATTAAAAAATCATTGGGGTCATGTGCCGGTGTAATCTTAACACACCCTGAACCAAAATCAGGGTCGACATATTCATCATAAATAATTGGAATTTCTCTACCCGTAATAGGCAGAATAATTTTTTTCCCTACTAAATTTTTATATCTTGAATCATTTGGGTTTACGGCAACAGCGGTATCTCCGAGCATGGTTTCTGGTCTTGTTGTCGCGACGACAAGAAAATCATTCGAGTCCTTAATTGAATAACGAAAATGCCACAGAAAACCATTTTTTTCTTTATGTATAACCTCTTCATCACTGATTGCAGACTTGGACACTGGACACCAGTTTACTAGTCTATGGCCTTTATAAATTAAGCCTTTATTATAAAGCTCTACAAAAGCTGTAAGCACTGCTTTTGTATAATCTTTATCCATTGTGAATCTTTCTTTTTCCCAGTCACAAGAACAACCCAACTTTTTAAGCTGGCGAATTATTATCCCTCCATACTTGTCTTTCCACTCCCAAGCGTATTTTAAAAAATCTTCTCTAGTTAAATCCTCTTTATTTATACCTTTTTCCTGAAGCATTGATACAACTTTTGACTCTGTTGCTATAGATGCATGGTCTGTTCCAGGTATCCAACAAGCCTCTTTTCCTTCCATCCGAGCTTTACGAATAAGGACATCTTGGATAGTATTATTTAAAACATGACCAACGGTCAGCATTCCGGTCACATTAGGAGGTGGAATTACAATCGTATATGGTTCTTTTTTTGAATTAGGATCAGCCGAAAAATAATTTTTATCTATCCAATGTTCATACCATTTATCTTCGACTAGAGATGCATTATAAGCTTTGTCTAACTTAGGCATTAGAATAAATCACCTTTAAATAATTAAATGAGTCATATATTTACAGTTTAATTTTACAATAATTAGAACAACCTTACATTCTAAATCCTAGCAAAAAATTGATTAATAATTAATAGAACAGCATTGATTTTAAATGGAGTAATATTGTATGCTTAATTAGTATTGTAATCAAATTATCATATTAAAAAAGAATTATAGAATTCAGAAAAATCTTAGAAATGGCATGATTGATTATTTTTTTCGTTTACTCCTTAAAAATCCAAAACAGGTATTAGCTTCTGTTTTATTAGTTACTCTATTTTGGTCTTCATTTATTCCAAATCTAAAAATAGACTTTTCAATTGAACATTTATTTTCAAAAAAAGATCCTAATGTTGAAAAATATTTTTCGTTTAGAGAAGAATTTGGACGTGAGGATAATATCATCACACTTATTTACCAACCTGTGGATGTTTTTGATAAATCATTATATGCTGAACTAGAAAATCTTATATATGATATTGAAGAGGTCGATGGCATTTCTAATGTTGTTTCTATATTCAGTTTGAGTGATATTGATTCGAGAGCATGGATTGGTGATTTTACAAATCAAAATACTGAATTAAATAATGATAGCCTTCTAAAAAGACTAAAATACATACAATCCGATCCTTCTATTGGTTCAAGAATACTATCTAAAAATTTCAAATTTGGTTCAATAATAATTAGTCTTGATGATATTGTAAACAACCATCGTGATAGAAGTAAAATTCTTGAGAATATTCAGATATTAACAAATAATACCTCTCCAAAATGGACATACTCTGGAGTTTCTGTTTTAAGGACAGAATATGTTAAATACATGGTAAGAGATAATTTTCTATTTTTACCTCCCATTGCAATTTTACTCATCTGCATTTTAAGCTTTCTTTTTAGAAACTGGGTTAACGTTCTTCTTCCAATTCTAACTGTTCTTATTACGGTCATTTGGTTGTTAGGGTTGATGGGAATGGTTGGGCTCGACATCAATATCATGACCTACATTGTCCCTACTCTATTATTTATAATTGGAATAGGTGATGCTATTCATATCCAAGCTCATTTCAGAGAAAAATTAGCCGAAAAAAGAATGGCTCCAATAGATGCTATGCATGAGACAATGATCCAAATGTCAAAAGTGATTTTTTTAACAAGCATAACAACGGCAATCGGATTCTTAGCATTAACCACAACCAGTATTAAAATATTACAAGAATTTGGATTAGAAGTTGCATGCGGAGTAATGATTGCATGGGCTGTTTCAATTTTAATCGTCCCATCAGGTATTATTTTAATGAAACGATTTAATTATCCAGAACAAAATTATTTTTCACCTTTACTTTTATGGCTATCCAAAGCTATCCCTCGTAGACCATGGGTTTTCATTCTTTTGCCTATTCTTATTTCATCCGTTGCAATTTTTAAAATTAAGGATATTTCGAGTGACTCATCCTTAATGGATGATCTCAGACCAAAAAATAAATTATACCAAGATTTAATGCTAACTCAAAAATATTTTGGTGGTGTTCTTCCATTTGAGGTTCTCATCCGCTTGGATCCTAAAAATAATGAAAACATTAATAAAGCTACCGATCCCAGAATTATAAATTTTTTAGAAATAACCCAAACCGTCTTAAAAAAAGAACTAACTGAAAGCCGTTTTTTCTCATTAAATGATCTTATCAATTCAATAAAAAGAGTCAAAAAAGAGGAGTCTAAGAATTACGATCAGAATTTTATCAACCAAATCATTTCACAACAATCAAGTCAACAAATAAAACTCATGAGTGAGGATAAAACAATACTCCGAATATCGGGATTAATTGAAAACAGGACTTCTTCTAAGATGGAAAAATTATATGATAAACTTGACTCATTAGCATCTACCTTCCCCAGCTATCTATCACTTGAATATACTGGAACAACTGTCGTTGCTTTAAAAACAAACAACTACCTTGTTCAATCATTAGTAAATAGTCTAAGTATAGCCCTTGTTCTTATAAGTATTATTATGGCATTTATGTTTAGATCAAAATCAATTCTTTTCGCAAGCTTAGTAACAAACCTTATTCCAATATTCACCGTTTTAGGATTTCTTGCTTGGCTTGGTGTCTCAATTCGCCCACCTACGGCAATGACTTTCTCGGTCGCTCTAGGTATTGCAGTAGATGATAGCCTTCATTTTTTATTAAGATATAGGAAAGAATTATCACTCGGGTTAAGTAGGCGTGAAGCAATACAAAAAACAATAATTAATACCGGTTCGGCTCTTATGATAACAACAAGTGTCTTAGTGGGCGGTTTCTCTATTTTATTCCTCTCTTCTTTTTTACCTACCTACCAATTTGGACTTTTATCTGCTAGCATGATTGCTTGTGCACTAATTTGCGATCTGACTTTACTTCCCGCGTTGTGCCTAATCCTTCCTAATCCAAATAGAGAGTAATAGTTTTTTGACCAGATATAACTATAAAAGAAAAACTATATGCTAAGAGGGAAAAACTTTTAAAATAACCTCAATTACTGATCTCCAAAAAATTCAAGGACGATGGTATCCTTTTCATTACAGGTTTAAAGATGAATTGAAAAAAAATATTAGGAGCACTGAGTGGATTCTCAGCAATGTCGAATTTAATAGTTGAATCCCAGATTATTTTTTTTAAAAGTATTACTTAGAAAATAAAACAACCGTTTCAATATGTGGTGTATGAGGAAACATATCGACCATGGATGCCTTTTTTATATGATAGCCTTTCTCTGCTAATATTTTAGCATCTCTTGCTTGAGTTGTTGGGTTACAAGAAACATAAATTATTTTTTTTGCTTTTAGCTTATGTAAATAATTTGTCATGTCTGGATGCATTCCTGCTCGAGGTGGGTCTAATATAATAATATCTGGTTTAGGTATTTTTCGAGATAATTGACCTGATTTAAAAAATGTGTCTAAATTTGATTTTAAAAAAAATATGTTATCAACTCCATTTTTTTCAGCATTTTTTTCAGCATCTTCAAGTGAGGACCTTATAATCTCAAATCCGTAAACTTCTTTCGCTTTATTTGCGAGGAAAAGCCCAATCGTTCCAGTACCACAATATAAATCAAAGATGACTTCATTTCCAGACAGTTCCGCTGCTTTTTCAACTTCCTGATAAAGTCTTAAACCTTGAAAAGTATTTGTTTGGAAAAATGAGTTGGCTGAAATCTCAAAGGTTAGGTCCCCCATTTTTTCTTCAATATAAGGATTGCCAAAGATCAATGTTTCATATTCACCATATGCAACATCGGCTTTTCTAGTATTTACATTATTGACCATAGATGTTATTTCTGGAAACTCTTTAAGTAGAGTATCTGTTAGTGGAGATAACTTATTTATATCATTATAAGATGTAACTATGTTAATCATTAATTGATTAGTATTTACTCCATATCGTATCATTAAATATCTTAAAAATCCGACATGGCTTTTTGGATCATATGGTTTTAAATCTAGATTAGAAAGACAGACTTCTCTCGCAACCTTTAATATTTTATTACCAATCTCTGGCTGAATATGGCAATTTTTTATATCTAAAATTTTATCATATCGTCCCGGGATATGTAGCCCCAAAGCAAAAGATCTATCTACACCTTCTGGCTCTGAATCCAAAACCCATCTATATGGAGAGAAAGTGAACTCCATTTTATTACGATAATTAAAAATAGGATCAGCTGCGACAGTGCTATTCAATTTAAAATCTGTAAAGCTGCCTAGTCTTCTAAAAGCATCTTCAACTTGATTGGCTTTTTCTTTTAACTGTTCTTCATATGATAAGTTCTGGACCTTACTGCAAATATAATAATGATTACATTTTACTTCAACGGCATGAGGGGACTCAGTTAAGATGTCTAAGACTCTTGCTTCAGCAAAACCATTTTTCTTTTTATAAATTTTAGCTAATACTTTTTGTCCAGGAATTGCACCCTTTACAAATACAACAAAATTATCCTTCCGTGCTAAACCCATTCCACCATAAGCGAGCGATTCAATGTCTAATTCAAGTTCTAAACCTTTTTTTATTACGGGGGTACTTAATGTATCATTCATATTTTTCAGTATCTTTTATCTATGTTAATTCTTTTATACAGTTAATTAAATCTAAAGCACTATTGGGGCTTGATGCTTCTGCATATATCCTCATTATTGGCTCAGTATTCGATTTCCTTAAATGAACCCATTTATCTTTCCACGTAAATTTTATACCATCAATTGTTGTCTTCTCCGCATTTTTAAATAGCCCCTCAACCTTACTAATTAAAAGTTCTGGATCAATATCTTTTAAACTGATTTTATCCTTAATTATTTTAAATTGAGGAAGAGCTGCATGAATCTGACTTAATGACTCGTCTGACTGTGCCATACGGTTCAATACCAAGGTTACACCAACTAAAGAATCTCTTCCTAAATGTGATTCTCTCAAGATCACACCACCATTACCCTCACCACCTAAATTTGAATTTAGCTCATTCATTTTTTTTACTACATTAATTTCACCGACCGCAGATCTCTCAACTTTACCTTGTCTTTGGTGTATTAACGTTTCTAGAGCCATGGATGTGGAGAGGTTTATAACAAATGTTTCTTCTTCTTCGATGTTATTTAAATATCCATCTACAGCTACAACAATTGTATACTCTTCGCCAAGAGGGATTCCATTCTCATCTACAATTGCTAATCGATCAGCGTCAGGGTCAACAGCAAAGCCAGCATCGGCACCATGTTCAATAACAGCATGGCTCAAATCAGCTAAGTGTTCGGGTAAAGGCTCGGTACCTCTATTAAAAATACCGTTGGGTTCACAATTTAGCTCAATTACTTGACATCCTAAAGACTCTAACATTGCAGGTAAAGCTAATGAGCCTGCTCCATTTACAGCATCAATAACAATCTTGAATTTTTTGTTTCTTATTTGATTGAGAGATATACATTTTAAACTAACACATGAAATAATATGTTTCTGAATAGCATTCTTTTCTTCCCAAGCTATACCTGACTCAGAACTAGTTACTGATTCTTCATCCTCATCA
>Ga0209632_10002004_pt1 | contig 19861 bp, 18 predicted proteins | sample COG_10_FD_184754 | JGI IMG/M metagenome (GOLD analysis project Ga0209632, IMG submission 184754) | Pelagic Microbial community sample from North Sea - COGITO 998_met_10 (SPAdes) (version 2) | ecosystem: Environmental > Aquatic > Marine > Neritic zone/Coastal water | place: Helgoland, sampling... | reverse complement strand
CTCCCACGTGGAAAATTTAGTTTTCGGTTGGTGGGGTCACCACTGCTGCTTCGGTCACCACTGCTGCTTCGGTCACCACTGCTGCTTCGGTCACCACTGCTGCTTCGGTCACCACTGCTGCTTCGGTCACCACTGCTGCTTCGGCAGATTCTGATCCGGTAAGAAGCTCGCGCTCCCATTCGGCCAATGGTTCAGCCGCTTCAGTATCAGCTCCACCCGCGCGTACCATGAGGCCATCTGCCACAGCATCGGCAATGACGCGAGTAAGAAGTGCCACTGCGCGAATTGCATCGTCATTACCGGGAATCGGGTAATCCACGACGTCAGGATCGCAGTTGGTATCCAGCATTGCAATCACGGGAATTTTGAGCTTATGGGCCTCCCCAACAGCGATGTGCTCTTTGTTGGTGTCAACGATCCAGACGGCGCTTGGAATTTTCACCATGTCTCGGATACCGCCAAGCACATGCTCCAACTTGATCTTCTCGCGACGAAGGACAAGGAGTTCCTTCTTAGTCAGGTTAGAACCTGCTACGTCGTCAAAATCAACTACTTCAAGTTCTTTGAGGCGCTGAAGGCGCTTGTGAACAGTGCTGAAGTTGGTAAGCATTCCACCCAACCAGCGGTGATTCACATAAGGCATTCCCACGCGGGTAGCCTGCTCAGCAATTGCTTCTTGCGCCTGCTTCTTCGTTCCGATAAACATGACGCTGCCACCGTGAGCCACGGTCTGCTTAACAAATTCGTATGCACTATCGATGTAGGCAAGAGACTGCTGCAAATCAATAATGTAAATGCCATTGCGCTCGGTGAAAATAAAGCGCTTCATCTTGGGATTCCAACGACGGGTCTGATGCCCGAAGTGAACGCCGCTATCGAGTAGCTGGCGCATGGTAACTGTTGCCATGGTCGAACTCCTTGCAGACGCTATGCGCCCATTAATGCGGCTCTCACCGCTCACGGTTGTGTGGAGTTACTGATGTAACTCCCCTGGTGACTTCGCTCTTGTCCCCACAGCTAGCTGTGGACCGTTCAAGGCGCGGCCGGACTACCGGATTAAGTCACGCGAATTTGCACCAATAACAGGTTCATTAACAGTGCGTGCCCAGTCTACGGCCATCCACAGGGAAGCATCCAAGTGCCCCGCCGCTCACAATCAAGGCCCGGTCTCTGGCGGGCTATGAGATCAGGACGCACTCTTAGGCGATGACACCGATCCGTTTTGCTGCCCCCCTTGGAGTTATTTCTGCACTCGTCGTGTTGGGCCACCCCATCGGACATGCCGCTGCCCAAAGCAATTGGGACCTGCCACTTCGTGGCGTCCCCCCAACTTCTATCGTCTCTGAATTTTCCACACCAAAATCACGATTTGGTTCCGGGCATCGCGGGGTGGATTTTCCCGCCACCCAAGGGCAGCGTGTGCGCGCGGTCGGGTCTGGCACGGTTGCCTTTGTGGGTTATATCGCAGGCAAACCTGTGGTTTCTATCGAGTTGGCCAATTCGGTCAGCGCTCTGGGGAATCGGGTGAGAAGCACCTACGAGCCGGTGACTTCGCTGCTAGGCCCCGGCAGTTACGTATCGGCGGGAGAAGTCATCGGCCACATCGATTTTTCCGGCCGCACAAGTGGCCATTGTCGAGATTCTTGTCTGCACTTTGGGCTTAAAGTGGTTGACAAATCCACCACAGGGTATCTCAGCCCGAGGATCCTGTGGCGTTCGCTTGCGGTTCTTCTTCCCAGTCCGGTCCTGAATCAGAGCCAGATCTTGGATGGGCAATCTCAAAAGTTTTTCGGAGCCTTTCAACGCTCACGTGGGTGTAACGCTGTGTCGTTGCCATTGATGCATGTCCGAGTAGCTCTTGAACCACCCTCATGTCGGCTCCCCCTTCAAGGACATGTGTAGCCGCGGTATGCCGGAGGGCATGCGGTGAAAGGCTGCTGCCCGTCACTGCAATGGTTGATTTGTTTACGATTGAACGGACTACCCTCTGATCAATCCGCCCACCACGCACTCCGACAAATAGTGCAGTCGTCTCACACGCAATTTTCCCCCGAAAGGTGAACCAACGATTCAACGCGCGTTGCGCTGGATTGCCATATGGGACCATTCGTTCTTTGTTCCCTTTGCCAACAACCCGAATAACCTTACGCTCCGAATCAAGGTCTCCAAAATCCGCACTACACAATTCAGCAACCCGAATGCCTGTCGCATACAGCAACTCCAAGATTGCTTGGTCTCTGACATCAACAAGATTAGTTGGGTCAATCTCCCGATCCAGCAGAGTCGCGGCTTGGTCCTGCGACAAAATGACCGGCAGTGCTTTCGGCACAGACGGGCTGGCCAAACGAAGTGCCGGATCTACTTCAATAATCCCTCGCTGCAACGCCCAGGATGTGAAGGCTCTAGCCGCTGCGGCTTTGCGAGCAATCGTCGCTCTCGCGCAACCGGCACGATGCAAGTCAGCGAGCCATGCCCGAAGATCAATCAGAGACAACTGGGCCACCGACTCAATATCAGGCATGGAAACGAATAGTGTTGTTAAATCATTGCGATAGGCGCGCACCGTGTTCGGGCTGCGTCCCCGGGCCCCACCCAAGAATTCCAAAAATGCCTCAATCTGGGCATCGCACTCCGTTACTGCTTGATCCACTAGACCATGATGATCAATAGACGCTAATAACACAGGTAACGGCTCGCACTTTCTTCTCAGAAATATTTCCCATCAGAAGCGTGTCGGCAGCTATTTTGACTTGCTCCATAACCCTTCGACAGTGCTGGCGAATCCGGTCATACGCAGTTCGCTCAACCTCGCGAGCAGATCAAGTCGTGAGCGGCCCGTTTTTTCCGCAAGACTATCGACACCCATGCCGCCACGCGTAGGTAGCAACTCCCAGACTTCATAATCTGAAGCACTCAACGCCCGCCAATTTGCACGTGAGTTTCGTTGATGATCACGAGTGGCCGCTCCCTTAAATAGCCCCTCGCGAGGATTAAAACCGGTGACTAGTTCCTGAAGGTCAGCGGCACTGGTCACCAGATGTACATCCGCGTGCTTCAAGAGTGTGTTCACACCCAACGAGGTCGGCGCATGGATCGACCCGGGAACCCCAGCGACGATTCGATTCATTTTCAACGCCTCGCGGGCAGTTGAGCTGGTACCACTGCGATCTGTCGCTTCAATAACGCACGTTGCTTTGGTTAACCCGGCAAGTATCCGATTTCGCGCCAGGAAACGTCGTTTGTGAGCCGGCTCACGCGGTGGTGACTCACTGACGATCGCGCCGTTTTCCAAGATCTGCGCGAACAAATATTCGTTGCTCGACGGATACCGAGCATGTACCCCGCTCGCGAGAACGGAAACGGTGGGCGTGCCAGCACGAAGTGCACCCTTATGCACACACGAGTCAACTCCGATTGCACCACCGGAGAACACATGAGTTCCCCATGCGCCCAGCTCCGCAGCCCATTGGCCGGAGATCGCTGCTCCGTAGGGTGTGCACGCACGTGTCCCCACGATCGTAACCGAGGACAGAGCGATCACTCGAAAATCAATCGACCCCATGGCCCATAGTGCCCACGGTTGTTTGGTGCCTAAAGCTTGGAGTTGGGTCGGCCAACCTTCTTGGTCACGAGTGAGAATTCGCGCACCAATTTGATGCGCGAAATCCAACTCGGCGCCAAGATCAAATCGTTCGAACCTACGAGTAAATGCCACATGATCGCGCTGTGGGAACCCTTTCGAGCCCAACATATCTAACACTTGATTGGGTGAAATCCCTGATGCAAGTTTCTTGTTGATCAGTTCGTCACCCGGCTCGCACAAATGCGCCATAGCGATGAACGCATCATTGATAGTTTCTATTTTCATTATGCCGCCATAGCCGACTCGGAGTTTCGAAGGTGAATTGCTAGGGCAACATCTTCTTTGGTCGGTCGCTTACGGTCGGCTAGATCAGCCAGAGTCCAAGCCACACGCAAAGCCCGATGGCTACCTCGTAATCCACCGGAGTTCCCCACATAGGTATTGAGAAGATCATGTCCCTCCGATTCCGGACAAAATTTTGTCCGGAGCAACGTTGCCGGTATTTCTGAATTAGTAGCCCACGGAAACTCTGCGAACCGTCTGCTCGCTGCTTGCCGGGCCGCGATAACCCGTTCTCGGACGATGCCACTTGACTCACCCATGGCCATTGAGCGAACTCCAGGGATCAATAGGTTTATGTCGATCCGATCGCGCAACGGACCTGACACTTGAAGCGCATACTTGCGCAAAGCCATTGACGTGCATTCACACGCCTTGACCGTGTCAGTCAGTGCATTCCCGCACGGGCAAGGGTTCGCCGCTAAAAGCAATTGAAATTTGGCAGGTAGTGACCCCGTCCACGAGGACCGACTCAACGCGACCTGGCCTGACTCAAGCGGTTGCCGCAATGCTTCGAGGGCATTACGGGAAAACTCGGGTGCCTCGTCAAGAAACAGGACTCCGTGATGGGCTCGAGTCATTGCTCCCGGCGTGACCTTGTGTCCGTGAACACTCCCCATAAGTGCAGCCATGGTGGCCGAGTGGTGCGGAGCTTCAAATGGTGGACGAGTAATTGGCTGGTTGCACACAGACGGTCCGGCGACGCTGTGGATCGCTGTGGCTTCCAAAATTTCTTCTTGCCTTAGTGGCGGCAATATTCCCGAGATTCGATGGGCAAGCAGGGTCTTCCCGACTCCCGGTGAGCCAATCATGAACATGTTGTGGCGACCAACCGCTGCGACTTCGAGCGCCCACCGCGCATCATCTTGACCCAGTACATCAGAAAGATCGGTTAACTCATCGGCGGGGAACGTGGCTGAATTTTCAGCGTGAAGCGGCTCACGATCGCCACGAAGGTAGGCGATAACGTGGTTGAGATCCAAACAGGCGACCGCGCAGGTTGTGGGGACTATTTGGCATTGAACCAAATTGCCTGGGGGAACGATTACAGAATTCACACCTGCTTGTGCAGCCGCAATTACAGAAGGCAACGCTCCGGGAACGGCCCGCACCGACCCATCAAGACCCAGCTCGCCCACGAACACGGTATTAGCAATGTGCTCGATGGCGATTTGCCCGGTCGCCCCCAGAATTCCCATGGCGATTGCCAAGTCCAGTCCGGCACCATGCTTGCGCAATTCAGCGGGTGACAAGCTGATCGTCACCCTTCCCCTTGGCCAGCTCAGCCCAGAATTCATGATCGCGGTTTTTGAGCGATGTTTTGATTCAATGACCGAGGCATCTGGCAACCCGACCAGCCCTACCGTGGGTAGACCCCGTGAGTGATCAACTTCAACGCGTACGAGGTGACCGCAGACGCCAGAAACTACAGCGCCATATGACCTGGCAAGTGCCACGTTAAATGCCCCTAATATGCGTAATTGTTGGTGGTCCGACCACCGGAGCGAGAATTCCCACCACATCAAAACGAATATCCCGCGGACTCACCGACTGTGTATCAAGCCACCGAAGTGCAAGTCCACGCATTCGGCGAACCTTGCGGGGAGTTACCGACTCAATCGGATCACCGTAAGCCACCGTGCGTCGAGTTTTGACTTCGCAAATCACTAGGTCGCTTCTTTCACGAGCTATCACATCTATCTCGCCAAGATCGCAACGCCAGTTTCGCTCGAGGATTACCAATCCATTTTTTGATAGATAACGAGCAGCAAGTTCCTCACCATAAAAACCCAGGGCGTCCTTTGACTTCATCTGCTTACTCTCACTGAGTTCTGCAGCTAAAGGAAGACTGAAGTTGTCCACTGTGGATAAGCGCTCAGTGACAAAAACTCTTTCGGTGCAATCGAGTCAGTCCCAGCTCCGAGATCGCCTGCTGATGTTCGCGGGTCCCATATCCACTGTTTCGTTCCCACCCGTAGCCGGGAAACTCCACGGAGCGCTCGCACATGAATGCATCCCGCTCAACCTTCGCAAGAATACTCGCTGCCGCAACACTGGATACGCTCTTGTCCGCTCGTTTACGCGTCACAACGCTTACCGGGAGCTTGGGGTCACAAAAATTAAATATTCCATCGAGGATCAGCACACTTGGCGCCATCCCTGATTCACGAGCAGCGCGAAAAGCAATATTTACACACTCACGCAATGCCGCCGTCAGTCCATGCCGATCAATAAAGTCAGCATCGACACTTGCTGTTGTTGACCAAGCCCAATCTTCAATCAATTGAGCGAGTCTGACTCGATCCTTAGGCCTGGTTGCCTTCGAGTCACGCACTCCTCGGGGTGCAGTAGGAGTATCCGCAGCAATCACGACAAAGCCAATATAAATTGGACCCGCTAACGGGCCTCGGCCAACTTCATCTATTCCAGCGACCAGCGAATGCCCTGCTCTCAGCAAAGATCTTTCTAGCCGCAAACTTGGTACAGAAAGAGTGATGCCGCTACTCAATTTCCGAGCTATTGCCCGACGCTATGGCTGGATTTCTAAAAATTTCTGGGACCGTCTCCATCGTGATCCGAGATAGCGGCCACACAATAGTGAACACGCGCCCGACCGCATTATCGATGGGAACAGCGCCATCATTTTGGTCTAGGTGAAAGCGCGAGTCCGCGGAGTTTGCACGATTGTCGCCCATAACAAACATCCCACCATTGGGTACGGTGATGTCAAATAGAACTTGATCGGTCGGTCCATTGATGTAGGAGGTTTCATCCAAAGCCACTCCATTGAGAACAATCTGGCCGGCCTCATTGCAACAGGCAACTCGATCTCCGTCAATCCCAATGACGCGTTTGACTAAATCATCTCCAGAGTCGCTCGGGAGCAGGCCGACAAATGTTAATGCCTTTGCCATCACAGAACGCCAACCATCATCCGCTGGCTGCATGACAGGTAACCAGTTACCCGGGTCCTTAAACACCATGATTTCTCCACGCCCAACACCCGAAATCGAAGTGGTAATTTTTGATGCAACAACGCGGTCATTGATCTGCAGGGTTTGCTTCATAGAGCCGCTTGGAACGAAGAAGGGTTGAATGACAAATGTGCGAATACCGGTAGCAAGGGCAAGGGCGATCACTACGATGATTACAAATTCAACAATGCCACGGACTAGTGAATTCTTCTTCTTGGTTTCGCCGTGAACTGCCGCTTCATCCTGTGAGTGGTTCTGCGGTGCATCGTCTCGGGCCGAAACTGCCACTAGTTCAACTCCTTGAATGAATATGAATCAAGCGGCTGCCACCGAGTCGGTGGCCAAATCACGAACCGCGCTTGCCCTACAACCTTAGACTCTAATACAAATCCTCCACCTGGATCCCCAAGGTGGGATCGCGAGTCGGCCGATTCGGAGCGATGATCACCCATAACCCAAAGCTTCCCATCAGGTACAAGAGCATCGAATGGAACCTCACTTGGAAGGTCGCCCGGATAAAGATAGGAGTTCTCGGTGACGGCGGCCCCGTTGATGCTGAGGTGGCCCGCCTCAGTGCAACAGGCGATCCGGTCTCCACCTATTCCGATCACCCGCTTCACAAAACTACCACTCTCGGCGCTGAAACTGTTTTGACCCTCAAACACAATCAGATCCCCTCGAGCAATGCGGGCCGACCAGTATGCGGTCCGATTTACCAGAATCCGGTCACCTGATTTCAGGGCCGGCTGCATCGAATCACTAGAGATGATAAAAGGTTGTACCACGAATAAGCCACACAGCCATAGCAGGAAAATTCCGACTATGGCTACAAGAGAAACTTTCATTCAGACTAGAACACGCGTGGAGAGTGGCTTAACCTTGATCTTTGGGGGTTTCGCGCAATTCACGAATCTTGGCCTTCTTGCCCTTTAATCCGCGAAGGTAGTACAGCTTTGCCCGGCGAACATCGCCACGGCTAGCCACCTCAATCTTATCAATTATTGGGGTATGCACTGGGAACTTTCGCTCGACTCCCACTCCATAAGCGACTTTACGGACTGTAAAGGTTTCACCAAGACCAGAACCATGGCGGCCAATCACAACGCCCTGGAACATCTGAACACGAGACTTGCTTCCTTCAATGACCTTCACATAGACCTTGAGGTTGTCCCCGGCGCGAAAAGCGGGGATGTCGTCGCGAAATGAACTGGCATCTACTGCGTCAAGCTTCTTCATAATTACTTCTTCCTGCCCACGCCATAGGTCATGTGCGGTGATAAATTTTTAGTAAGTGCCGGCTAATCCGGATCCCCTATGGCAGATTCCCGGTGCGCCGAGCCTCCAAAGTGTGCCACACCGCCAGTGTCGTGCGACAGGCCCCGTCTGCTTACACCTGTTCAGGTGGTATTTCGGCCAAAAGGTCAGGTCGATACTTACGGGTCCGTGCCTGTGCTTGGTCTTGGCGCCACTGCTCGATCGCCCCATGATTTCCACTACGCAAGACTTCAGGCACTTCTAGCCCGCGCCAGCCCAGCGGCCTGGTATAGACAGGCCCTTCAATTGAGGAATCCGGTCGAGAGAATGAGTCGTCCACGACGCTCTGCGGGTTACCCAACACCCCAGGAATCAGCCGAGTGATCGCTTCAATTATTACTAGCGTGGCAACTTCTCCGCCCGCGAGGACATAGTCACCAATGCTGATTTCCCTTACTTTCTCCCATTGCTCGCTCGACGAGTAGTGGACACCCACACGCGAGTCAATTCCCTCGTAGCGACCACAAGCGAAGACGAGGTGCTCAGCACGTGCAAATTCTAATGCGAGAACCTGGCTGAATGGCTCACCTGACGGGGTAGGAATGATTAACGTGGGCTTGGCCCGGGTGCCTTCTCGAATATGATCCAGTGCACTGCCCCACACGATCGGTGACATAACCATGCCCGGACCACCGCCGTAGGGCGTGTCATCGACACTGCGGTGTGGATCGGTCGCCCAATTGCGTAAATCGTGAACCTGAACCTGAACCAGACCTTGCGTCTGGGCTTTACCCAAGAGGGACAAATTAAGTGGATCTAGGTACGCAGGAAATAACGAAACAACATCAATTTTCACTGGAAACTTCCTGATTTAACAATCCCTCTGGCGCGTCTACCGTGATGCGTTTCGCCCCAATGTCAACGATGGGAACAATACTTTCAACAAATGGAATGAGGTGCTCGGTTGCTCCCTGAGCCACCACGAGAACTTCCTGACTAGGAAGGTGCAAGACGTCCGTCACCGTGCCGATTGACTCACCGTTCACACTTCGCACTTCGCAACCTATCAAGTTGGAGTCGTAGTATTCGTCGTCTTCTTCTGGCAATTCAGACTCGGCTCGCTCAACAGTGATAATGCTGTCTCGCAGTTCCTCGGCTGCGCTTCGAGAATCCACGCCAACAAGTGTCAGAAGGACTCGTCCACTGTGCCAATGAAACCCAGAAACAATTAGATCCGAACCACTTTCGCGGTGCAATGTCGTGCCAGGGGCAAACCGTAGTTCCGGCTCGTCTGTGCGGACCTCCAGTGTTACTTGGCCGCGAATACCGTGCGGCTTGCCTATCCGGCCAACCGTTACCAGCACGTGAATTAGCGCTCGGCTGCGTCAAGGAAATCGATACGCACTCCACGACCTTCATTGATCGCTGAAACCACGGTGCGTAGGGCAGTTGCCGTGCGACCTGAGCGGCCGATTACTCGACCCATGTCCGCCGGATTGACTCGAGCGTCAAGCGCTTGGCCAGACTTCCCGCGCCGGTCCGCTCGGGAGGTCACGCTGACGTCATCGGGATTATCAACAATCCCACGAACAAGATGAGCCAAGGCGTCTTCGAGCATCAGGAAGTTTCTTCCTTGGCTGCGTCTTCTTGCGGTGCGTCAGATGAAACGGGCTCTTCAACCTTTTCTTCGACTTTTTCTTTGACAGCCTCAACAACGTCGACGGCGGCTTCAACAGCCTCTTCGACCTTCTCTACGGCGGCCTCCACGACTTCTTTGACTTCTTCTTTGATTTCGAGCTTCTTAGGCTTGGTGGTCTTGGGGGCATTTGCAGCCTCGGTCACAGCCGCTTCATACGCCAAAATCTTATGAGGCTTGGGGGCAGCAACTTGGAGGGTGCCTTCGGCCCCTGGCAAACCTTTGAACTTCTGCCAGTCACCGGTTACCTTGAGAATTGCTTCAACTGCCGCTGTTGGTTGTGCACCAACTCCCAGCCAGTACTGCGCTCGGTCAGACTTGACCTGCATGATGCTGGGGTTCGAAATTGGCTGGTAAATGCCGATTTCTTCAATTGCCCGACCGTTGCGAGCCGTACGTGAATCGGCAACCACAATCCGGTACTGGGGGGCGTGAATCTTTCCAACTCTTTTAAGCTTAATTTTTACGGCCACGGTGGGCTTTCTCCTCAAATAATGGGTGATGCGAATGCACTACACGTGGGGACATGTACTGATGTCGAATCCTGCGGACTTGCTCAAGAGCCGGTTGAGAGGGACCTTCCTTGTGCAATAGCGACGCAATGCTACCCGACCGGCAAATGAACCCGTTCCCGGCCCGGCCTATTGGAGCAACTTTTTCAGGTCAGGGGGAAGTGAACCCAAATCTGGTGCAGCAAGTGGGTCGGAACTGGCACTTCCTTGGGCTGCGCGTTTGGCCGGGTTTCCGCTTCTCCCCTTGGCTCCTTTTGCGGCTTTTTGGCTCTTGGGCTGTTTCCCCTTCGACTTTTTGCCGCCACCCATACCGGACATGCCTGGCATACCTGGCATATTAGGCATTCCAGGGACGCCACCCTTGCCCATCTGTTTCATCATTTTTTGTGCCTGTCCGAAGCGCTCAATGAGATTGTTCACATCAGCCACTTTGGTTCCGGAACCGGCAGAGATTCGAGCCCGCCGTGATCCGTTGAGGATCTTGGGGTTTGCCCTTTCAGCTGGAGTCATTGACTGAATAATGGCCGCCACCCGGTCAAGTTCCCGCTCGTCGACCTGATCGAGTTGGGCTTTCATGTCGCCCATCCCAGGGAGCATGCCCATCAGTTTCCCAATTGAACCCATTTTTTTAACGGCCTGCATTTGCTCCAGAAAATCATCCAATGTGAAATCTTCGCCATCAGCGACCTTTTGAGAGAACCGTTCTGCGCTTTCGGCATCAAATGCCTGTTCCGCCTGCTCGATCAGCGACATGAGATCGCCCATGTCTAAGATGCGAGAAGCCATCCGGTCCGGGTGGAAAACTTCAAAGTCTTCCAGCTTCTCACCCGTTGAACCGAACATGATCGGCCGCTCAACCACGGAAACAATTGATAAGGCAGCGCCACCGCGCGCATCGCCGTCTAACTTGGTGAGCACTACCGCGTCAAAGCCAACTTGGCGCTCAAATTCGCGGGCGGTATTCACAGCGTCTTGACCGATCATGGCGTCAACAACAAAAAGTACGTTCTCTGGCTGGACAGCCTCTCGGACATCTGCGAGTTCGGTCATGAGATTGTTGTCGATTGCCAGGCGTCCGGCGGAGTCGACAATTACGACGTCATGCAGCTTGTCAACCGCAAATTTCTTGCCCGCCGTGGCGACGGCCACCGGGTCACCTACGCCGTTGCCCGGTTCAGGTGCAAATGTTGGCACTCCGGCTCGCTCTCCCACTACCCGAAGTTGATCCACTGCGTTGGGTCGTTGCAAGTCGGCTGCAACCAATACAGGTGTGTGGCCTTGCGATGCTAGGTGCTTTGCAAGCTTGCCCGCCAGTGTCGTCTTTCCTGCACCTTGAAGTCCAGTAAGAAGAATCACCGTCGGGCCCTGTTTGGCAAAAACTAGTGGGCGCGTTTCTCCCCCGAGGATCGCTATAAGTTCCTCATTAACGATCTTAATTACCTGTTGAGCAGGATTTAAGGCACCAGACACCTCTGCTGAAAGAGCGCGTTCCTTGATAACAGCGCAAAAGGCTTGAACGACCGAAAGGGCAACGTCGGCTTCGAGCAATGCGGTTCGGATCTCTCGAACAGTTGCATCAATATCGGATTCACTGAGCCGACCCTTACCGCGCAACCCCTTAAATGTGCTCGCCAGCCGATCAGACAACGCTGCAAACAAAACTGTCTCCTTCACTGCTGGTGCGACCTAGCCAAGCAAATCCTGAGCCTAGGGTAGCGGTCGCTCCTTAGGGCAAGGGCTCGAGTTCTCGCTCCAGCACCCTGACAAGTGATTCGGTGTCAGAAATGTCGAGTTCTCCCCCGTCCGCTCGTTTTATAAAAAAAGCATCGACCGTATCAACCCCCAGTGTCGAAATCTTTGCCCCCGTTACCGCGATCCCTTCTCGTGCGATGCAACTCGCAACCCGATATAGCAATGCAGGTGCATCATGGGCACGCACCTCTAAAACTACCTGTGATTCGGAAACACGATGAATTCTCACTTGGGCAGTGGCCAAAGGGTTCACGGGCTTTCGCGACGCTGCTGACTGCGCCCGCCCAGACAGAGCGCTTTTTAAGTCGAATGTCCCGGCAAGAGTTCGGGTTAAATCGGTGTAAAGCGCCTCGTGAGCGGGCGGTTCCCCAAAGAGTGGGCGCACGAACCATTCTGAAATGGCACGTTCACCAATCGTAGATACTTTTGCCGCACGGACCGCAAGTCGATTCATAGCAAGAACCCCCGCCACTATCGCGACCAACCCAATTTGATCGGGGGCACCCACTGTGACTCGATAGCCAAGTTCTTCACGAGTTGTTGCCAGGAACAACCCTTGGTGTTCTGCGGCCTTGGCTTGCACCTCAGACATCACCGCATCGCGGGCAATGTGCTCCTCGCCCGCCAAATGTGCTCTCACCCTGCGCGCGAGATCGTTCAGCAGACTTTCACGCCACTTCGACCTCAATGATGGTCCCGTAGCTCGGGAATCTGACAGGCTTAATGCTAAAAGCAATTCGAGGGTTCGCGTGTCTTTAACGGCAACCGCTACGCCCGAGATCACATCCGGGTCATCAAGATCGCGCTTGGTCGCAATGTCAGGCAACAAAAGATGGTGCAAAACCAGCCGCTCGAGGACTTCGGTATCGTGAAGATCAAATCCGATGCGTGGCGCAATTGTGCGAGTCATATGTGCGCCAATTTTGCTGTGATCCCCTTCTTGACATTTCCCGATGTCATGTAACAGTGCGGCGACGAGAAGAAGGTCGGGCCGATCCACTTCTCGTACAAATGCCTGCGACTGCAATACACATTCGATGAGGTGACGATCCACCGTGAATTCATGTAAGGCATTAAATTGTGGTGCCGAGCGCAATCTGGCCCACTCGGGTAACCACGCCTCAATAATTCCGTGTTGGTCCAGTGCCTCCCATGTGTTAAGCAAGCCAGTCCCCGCCCCCAAAAGCGAGACGAAAGACTCCCGCATTTCTCGATTCCACGGTAGACGTGTGTCAAATGTGGATTCGAGAACCATCGGGGCTATTGGTTTTTGAGTGGCTGCTGAAGCCCCTGCTACTCGCAATAACAGGCCGGGGTCACCCAAAAGATCGGCACTGCGTGCCAGAGTTATTTCACCACCTCCGTCAACAACACCCTCGGCCAATGGCTCTCTGACCTGTTTTGATCCACCCCGCAATCTGGGGACGAGAGACCGAAATCCAGGTTTTTCGTGGGCCAGCAATTGGTTGATTCGATACCACGTCAATTCGCTCGTGTAGGCGATTTTGCGTCCGGCTAAGTAAGTGTGACGCAAAAGCTCCTCAGGATCTGCGAGCCCCAACTCCGCGGCGACAGCCTGTTGGGACTGCATGTGCAAGCGGTCACCATTTGCAGTCACGGCCAAGGCATCGCGGACGTCAAGTAGAAATGATCTTGCCTTCTGCCATTCGGTATGGGGAAGATCAACCAACCATGTCGCACTCAGATGGTTCAAAATTGTGGCATCGCGGATACCCCCGTAGGACTCCTTTATATTCGGTTCGATCAACTGAAATAATTCCCCAAAATTCCTTCTACGTTCGGCAACCAACTCAAAAAGTTCTGGTAGGGATTTCTTTGCTGTAGCTCGCCAGTCGTGCGCGATAACTCCGCGAAGCTCTAGGGTCAACTCTTCATTGCCAGCAATATGTCGCGCGTCAAGTAATCCGGTAAATGCTTTTACGTCCGTAGATGCAATGGCTCGCGCCCCAGCGATCGTTCGAACACTGTGATCCACGTTGACGCCACTGTCCCAAATGGGGTACCACAATTTTTCGGCCACCAGCTCGGGAGTAACAGCATCCACATGTACCAGCACGAGGTCTAAGTCACTACTCGCGCCTAACTCGCGACGGCCGCAACTTCCTACCGCCACTAAAGCAAAATCTTGAGACCATGTTTTGTGTGTGCCAATTGCTTGATCAAATAACTCACTTAACCAGAGATCTACGCCCTGACTCAACGCCAATCGGCGCTCTGGGCCACTTTGCCCAGAGCGCCGACTTGTAGAATTACTATTTAGTGGATTCTTACTTAGCGGATTAATTTGCGTCACCTACAGCGCTTCTGCGCCGCGCTCCCCGGTTCGAACCCGAATAACTTCCTCGACAGGGGTGACCCAGACTTTTCCATCACCGATCTTTCCGGTGTGGGCAGCATCAGTGACCGCTGCAAGTACTTCGTCGAGGCGATCTGAGTCGATTAGCACCTCCACGCGCACTTTTGGTACGAGGTCGACCGTGTACTCGGCCCCGCGGTACACCTCCGTGTGGCCACCCTGTCTCCCGAATCCGGAACCCTCCGAGACAGTCATTCCACGCACTCCCACTCCTTCAAGGGCATTTTTCACATCTTCGAGTTTAAATGGCTTGATAATTGCCGTTACTAACTTCATCAGATTTCCTCTCTGTCACGACGTGCTGCACCTGCGCCAATGCCCGCAAAATGGCCACCGCTGCCGGCTTCGCCTAACTCGTAGGCTGATTCGGCATGCTCCACAAGATCGACACCCGAAAGTTCGTCATCATGCGATACTCGCATAATACCCGCCGCCTTGAGAATCAGGCCGATTATTAACGCAACTGCGAAGGAATACGCCATCACGCTAAACGCACCGATGGCTTGCTTACCAAGCTGCTCTGCGCCGCCACCGTAAAGCAGCCCGTTGACACCTGCCGGCGCCAGCTCGGTAGCCAGCACACCGATCAGTAGTGTGCCCACCAATCCACCTACGAGGTGGACCCCAACCACATCGAGTGAATCGTCGTATCCGAAGCGGTACTTCAGGCTGACGGCAAGTGCGCAAATCACGCCGGCGATCACACCAACAATGAGTGCGCCAACCGGGCTAACTGCGGAACAGGCCGGGGTAATTGCTACCAAGCCGGCCACGATTCCTGAGGCTGCTCCCAATGTGGTCATGTGTCCATCGCGCAACTTCTCAACAATTAGCCAACCGATTGCTGCAGCACATGTTGCCGCAAAAGTATTGACAAACACGATCGCAGAGGCGTTGTCTGCAGCGAGTGCTGAGCCAGCGTTGAATCCAAACCAGCCAAACCAAAGAAGCCCAGCCCCGATCATGACCATCGTGAGGTTGTGCGGCCGCATCGGTGTCCGTGGCCATCCGGCCCGCTTGCCCACCACAATCGCCAGCGCGAGAGCAGCTGCACCAGCGTTTATGTGCACTGCGGTCCCACCGGCAAAGTCGATGACTCCCATTTCAAAGATCCATCCACCGCTCGCCCACACCCAGTGTGCAACGGGGAAGTACACGAGAACAGCCCAGATGGCACCGAAGACCAACCAGCCATTGTATTTCGTGCGATCGGGAATGGCTCCTGCGATTAGACCCACGGTGAGACAAGCAAACATTCCCTGGAAAGCCACGAAGGCCATAATTGGCAATGTGGCTTCTGGGTCATCTGCCATGAGACTCTCAAGACCTAGGAATTCTGTTGGATCCCCAATCACGCCTCCGATATCGGAGCCGAAAGTCATCGAATATCCAAAAATGACCCACAGGACGCCCACAATGAAGGTTGCGCCCATCACCATCATGAGCATGTTCAAAACAGATTTGGAACGCACCATTCCGCCGTAAAAGAAAGCCAGACCCGGGATCATAAGCATCACCATCGCAGCGGCGGTTAACATCCAGGCGGTGTCACCTGAGTTTAAAGCGGATTCCATAGGAGTCCTCCAATCGAGTGCGAATTTTCCGGCACATTGCCGATCGCGTACCCCAATCTTGGAGTCGGCTCGTTTCAGAAAAAGGGATAAGACATTTCAATGATGTGAATAAATGCCCAGAATATGAACGTTGTGTTAACTCAAGGATCGGGACCGCGGTTAGCTCAATAGAGCAGTAACAAATTCGTTCACATCAAATGGCGCGAGATCATCAGGGCCTTCGCCTAGGCCGACAAGCTTCACCGGCACTCCGAGCTCGCGTTGTACCCCAACGACTATCCCACCTTTTGCCGTTCCATCAAGTTTCGTCAGGACAATGCCCGTTACGTTAACTACCTCGCTGAAAACCTTCGCCTGGACAAGTCCGTTTTGACCGGTTGTAGCATCAAGAACCAGCAGGACCTCATCAACCGGTGATTGCTTTTCGATGACCCGCTTCACTTTTCCAAGCTCATCCATCAGCCCAGTTTTCGTATGCAATCGGCCGGCCGTATCGATGACGACCACATCTAATTGAGCTTGTGTGGCAACCGAACATGCTTCAAAAGCCACGCTCGCTGGGTCTCCACCTTCGGGGCCACGCACGACTGCGGCACCAACGCGGTCACCCCAGGTTTGCAGTTGATCCGCTGCTGCTGCGCGGAACGTATCTGCCGCCCCCATCAGAACCGTCTGACCTTGTGAAATGAGGACGCGAGCCAATTTACCCACCGTGGTCGTTTTTCCGGTTCCATTCACACCCACTACCAACACAACGGCGGGGCGATCACCATGATCCGTATGCACGCTGCGGTCAAAATTTGGGTTTAACAGGGTGACCAGTTCTTCCCGCAGAGCCAACCGGATGAAGTCTTCACTTAAGTCGTTCGCTTGGGCCAAACGCACTTTGAGCCCCGCGATGAGTTCGGCCGACGCTGCGACTCCAAGATCTGCACCGAGCAGCGTCGCTTCGATATCGTCCCACGTCTGTTGATCAAGGCTGCCACTTGTCAGTAATCCGAGCAGGGAATTACCGAAAACATTATTTGAACGAGCTAGTCGCGACCGAAGCCGACCAAGTCGCCCAGCAGCAGGTTCGGGAACTTCGACTTCCCAAAGAGCTGGCGCAGTCTCCTCGATGCTCGTTAACGGGTCTGCATGGGTTTTTGGCACGCCAATTGTTTGATCAGTGTGTTGTTCGGGCTCACCCAGTGCCGGACCGTCGTTCCCCGCCATGGGTGGGTCGTCATTTCCCGATTGCGCTTTTAGCGTAGGAACAGATTTGGCTTTGGACCGTGAAAAAGCAACCGCCCCGCCAATGATCAACCCCAGCAGAATTATTACCGCAACAATGACAATTGTTAATGTGTCCATCAAGCGGGCTCTGCCTCACGTAATCGTTGCCCAATTATCTGGGTTACCCCGTCGCCGCGCATGGACACGCCGTACAAAGCATCCGCGATTTCCATTGTTCGCTTTTGGTGCGTAATGACAATCAGTTGTGATGTTGAACGCAACTCTTCAATAATGTCGATCAGGCGACCCAAGTTCACGTCGTCGAGGGCAGCTTCGACTTCGTCTAAGACGTAGAACGGTGACGGTCGCGCCTTAAACAGCGCAACGAGGAATGCCACCGCCGTCAGGGAACGTTCACCACCAGAGAGCAGTGAGAGTCGCTTAATTTTTTTACCCGGTGGGCGGGCCTCCACGTCCACTCCAGTCGTCAACATGTTGTCGGGATCTGTCAAAACGAGTCGACCCTCGCCTCCAGGGAATAGTCGGGAAAACACTCCCTCAAATTCTCGCGCAATTTCGGTGTACGCCTCAGTAAATACGCGTTCAACTCGCGCATCGACTTCTTTGACAATGTCGAGTAAGTCGTCGCGCGTTTTCTTGAGGTCTTCTAGCTGTTCGGTGAGGAACAATTGCCGTTCCTCCATGGCCGAGTACTCCTCAAGAGCTAACGGATTGACTTTGCCCAGGAGCGCCAACTGCTTTTCTGCAACGCGCAGACGCTTTTCTTGATCCTCCCGAACAAATGGATACGGCTCCGGCAAAGGGGCGTCGGGGTCTATTTCGTCTCCTGGCGCGGCCGGGCTTGGCGGTACAAGTTGCTCAGGTCCGTATTCGGCAAGGAGATCATCTGATGCAAATCCGAAATCTTCTAAAGCTTTCATCTCAAGTGACTCGATCCGCATGCGCTGCTCGGCCCGTGCAACTTCGTCGCGGTGCACAGTGTCCTTCAAGTTTTCCAGCACGTCGACCAAAGTCCGAACTTCAGCGCGGACGAAAACTAGCTCCGTGTCACGCTCTTTTTTCAGCGCCTCACCTTGACTGCGCGACCTCTGGGCAAGACCCACGGAAGTTTCGGTGTAGGTGAGCGCTACTCGCGCACCGGCTAAAAGTGCTTGGGCCACAATCAAAGACGTTGCGCGGCGCTCGCGGCGCTCTAATGCTGCAATTCGAGCGCTTCGCTCACTTTGGGCATCTCGCTCTAGTGCGGCAGCGCGCTCTCCAATGGCCCTGACTCGCTCTTCGGCGGTACGGACCGCAAGACGGGAATCAACCACATTGCTTCGCGCTTGGGTCAGTTCACGCTCACATGCCTCTCTTCGATCCTCACCGATAGTAGGGACGTGCTGTCCCTGCAATGTGTCCAGTTGCGCAATGTGGGTGGCCAGCAATTCTCGATCACGCGCGTGCGCCGCCTGGGTGCTAAGCATCGCAGATTCAAGCCGCTCCGCCTCGGCGAGCGCATTTCGAGAAAGTTGACCCAGAGCGCCTAGCTTTTCGGCGATCGCTGCCAGCTCAGCATCTGATTCATGTAGGAGGGTCAGCGCTGATTCAACGCGGTGGGCCGCAGCCTCTTGTTCATTTTTTGTGGCAGCCAAATCGAATCTGACCCGCTGTAATTCTTGCTCAGTCTGAGCAAGAGCGGTTTCGCATTCATCAAATGCTGCCTGTACCTCAAGCACACTAGGACTACTTGAGGAACCACCCTCAATCACGCCCGCGTCAATTGAGTCACCTTGGCGGCTCACTAAGGAGACCCCAAGATTTCTCCTAGCGCTCTCACGCATTTCTTCTAGCGAGTCGACCACGACGAAGCGATTAAGAAGTGCGTGTACTTGCGCGGACACCATCGGGTCAACCTGAAGACAGTCCACAAGCCAACGGCCCGCGGGTGCTTGCCGATCATGTTGCACATGGGGTGCGGGAAACTCGGAGACCAGAACATTTGATCTGCCCGCCTCCTCAGTCTTTAAAAAGACCAGCGCGTCCATGGCCAGATCAACATTGGAAACAACTACCGCAGATGAAAGATTCCCCAGCGCACTAGCAACTGCCGCTTCATAGCCGTGTTCAACCTGAATCAACGAACTCAACGTACCGATATATCCGTCGAGCCCGGAGTCGACCAAGGCCGCCGACCCGTCTTTGCGCTCAAGTCCCAGGGCCAAAGCGTCACGACGAGCGATACCAGCAGCCTTCTCTCGATCGAGTTTGGCCTCCTGAGCTAATAATTCGCGAACTTTAGTGTCTAGACCGGCGAGAATCCCTTGTGATGCTTCGTGCTCAGAGTCCAGTCCTTCCTCACCGGCTCCGTGGGATATCACAGACACCTCTACCTGCTGGAATTGCGCTTGTGCTTGTTGACTGCGTTCCTGCGCCTCGCCAATCTGAGAATTCAATCGTGTGAGCTCAGATTCCCTGGTCTCTAGCCGGGCGCCAACATTGTCCCGCGCGGCCTTGACATCGTCCATCTTCTTGACAAGGGTAACTCGCGCACTCTCAATTTCAACAACGCGTGATGCTTCTT
>Ga0209632_10001995_pt1 | contig 19922 bp, 17 predicted proteins | sample COG_10_FD_184754 | JGI IMG/M metagenome (GOLD analysis project Ga0209632, IMG submission 184754) | Pelagic Microbial community sample from North Sea - COGITO 998_met_10 (SPAdes) (version 2) | ecosystem: Environmental > Aquatic > Marine > Neritic zone/Coastal water | place: Helgoland, sampling... | reverse complement strand
ATCCTGAGCTATCTCAAAGATTTTCATCAAAAACAAGCTAATCAACAAGGTATCAGTGAGCCCGCTCTCAGCCATGGTGTCGACTTCGCAAGTTCGCACCTGTTGTTCCATGGCATATTGCAGAGTCTGTTAGATTCGAACGCAATCAAGCGCACCGGCACGCTCTTACATATACCAAGCCATAAGACCTCGTTGAGCGCTGAAGAAGAGGCCTTCCTCGAACAGGTGCGGCCGATATTGCTTAAGGCAGGCTACGTGCCGCCGCGTACGCGCGAGCTCGTGGAGATGACGAATATTCCACTGCTATCTTTGGAGCGAATTTTGCGCGAGTCAGCGAAGGCTGGGACGTTGATCAAGGTTGCGGAAAATCGCTATTACCTACCGGAGACCATCATGGTCCTGGCCGGCTTTATAGAGCAGCTAATGGAAGCTGAGAGTGACGAGGCTGGATTCTCCGTTATACAGTTTCGCGACGCCTCCAGGATAGGCCGGAACCTCTGCATCGAAATTCTCGAATATTTTGACAGCGTAGGCTTTACACGTAGAGACGGCAATAGCCGTTTCGTTCGCACCAACAAGGAAAATATATTCGGGAAGTGACAGAAGACTTAGGAAGTGGGTCTAGAAATTGACTAGGCGGGCATTGACGTTGAACATGACTACTCCAACGGCTGCAACTTAACTGGCAGGGTCATATAACCCTTTACGAAACTAGAGTACACGCGCTCTGGCTCACCGACCACTTCCACCTTATGGAAGCGTTTCATAATCTCTTCCCATACGATAGTGAGCTGCATCTCTGCTAGGCGATTTCCCATGCAGCGATGTAGACCGAAGCCGAAGGAAAGATGCTGCCGTGCATTCGCCCTGTCGATGAGAAATTCATTCGCCCGCTCGATAGATTCTTCGTCGCGATTGCCAGATGCATACCACATGACAACTTTCTCGCCTGCCTTAATCTGTTGGCCGGCAAGCTCGGTATCCACAAGTGCTGTGCGGCGCATATGAGCTAGCGGTGTCTGCCACCGAATTATTTCAGACACCATGTTACGAATCAGACTAGGTTCCGCGCGCAACTTGTCGTACTCGGCTGGGTTTTCGTTCAGAGCGAGCACGCCACCGGTGATAGAGTTTCGGGTAGTATCGTTGCCACCCACGATCAATAGAATTATGTTTCCGAGATATTCTTCCTGAGGCATATCACGAGTAGCTTCGCCGTGCGCAAGCATGGAAATCAAATCGTTGCCCGGTTTTTCGTTAACGCGCTCGTTCCAAAGACGGATAAAATAGGCGAAGCATTCCTGCAGGGCTTCCCAGCGTTCCGCTTGATTGCTAACGACTCCTCCGCCGGGAATAGCCGTTGCTGCGTCCGACCAGAACGTCAGCTTACTTCGATCCTCGAAGGGGAAGTCGAATAAGGTGGCGAGCATTTGCGTAGTGAGTTCGATCGAGACATGTTCGACCCAATCAAATTCTTCGTCGATAGGTAAGCCATCGAGAATGGTGCAAACTCTTTGTCGAATCAAGCCCTCCAAATTTTTAAGATTCGCTGGCGCTACAACACCCTGAACGACGCGGCGCTGCTCGTCATGTTTCGGCGGGTCCATGGAAATAAAAGCGGGAAGCGTAAACTCTTCGAAGCTATCGACGATACCTATAGTGGGTTCGGAAGAATAAATATGCGGCGAAGTATCCACCTCCATAATATCCTTGTACTTCATCACCGACCAGTAGGGGCCGACGGCCGACTCCGCACAATAATGAACTGGCGCTTCGCTGCGAAGGCGCTCCATAAAAGGCAGAAACTCATTCGCACGCCAAATTCCAGGATGAGATAGGTCGATTTTCTCGATTGGCATGGCATAGGGATCCTTTCCTTCCATGCTCCACTTACTTATCTTCGACTCTGGGCCACTCGCTCCATCGCTCATACTACCATCCCCCACAGGACCTTCATTTAATACTGATTCAGCTTCTATCGTTGCGCTCAAAAATCTAGAACTGAAACTCAGGCGTGGTAACAACCAAACCGTCTAATTCCTCAGTCACCTGAATCTGACAGGACAGGCGAGAGTTATCTTTGCGGTCAGTGCTCAGACTGAGCATAGCTTCCTCAGTAGGGCTAAGCTCGCCCACCTTCCCTAGCCACTGTTCATTAACATAGACATGACAAGTAGCACAGGAGCAGGAACCGCCGCAGTCTGCATCGATGCCCGGCACCCCATTCGTTACAGCTGCCTGCATTACAGAACCCCCTGTTGAAACCTCTACAGAGTGTTCACTACCGTCATGCTCGATGAATAGTATATTTACCATGAAACCAAAGCCCTTCTCTCAGGAAAAATCGAAGCGCAACCATAGCAAGGAATCCCGGTAAGAAAAAGACGGAACTCTTATTTACACTCAATTTATTGTGGACATACATAATAGATTGTGCGAACTGGCTCAGCAGCGGAAGTGTTTTCTCTCAGCTAAGCTCCGGCAATAGTTATTCCTATATGGGTATACAAGTGGCGGTCAAAAACACCTTTCTCTCGATGCCGATGATTGAGGTGTAGCTGGGGTTTACAATAACCATACTGCTTAGGTCACTCGCAGCTCTCAAGATTCAAATTGAAAACACGGGAAACGGCCACCGCCTCCGAGATTACGCTAAATTCTCTTGAAGTTTTGTGCACGCAGAGTTAATTTCAATTCGTTATATCGATATCCAACCGTTATTCCGGCAAAGAATTGGAGAACACGATGCGTAAACAAATTTTTACAGCGCCCTACCTAGGCTTTAGCCTACTTCTGCTTACCCCTAGCCTAATGGCACAAGACAGTGCCAATCCGCGCACGGAATATGGGCAACCCGATATTCAGGGAACCTACACCTTTAGAACATTGACCCCTTTGAATCGCCCGCCGGAACTCGCCGATAAAGCAACGCTCACCGCTGCTGAGGTGGACGAATGGGAGCAATTCGAGTTACGCCGCCAGAATCGCGACCTAATTATCGATTCGGTAGGAGGAGCTGGCTATCCACCGGGGGTTATTTCCTATAATAACTTCTGGTACGAAAGAGGAACCAATGCCTTGGGTGATTATCGAACATCACTTATCTATGATCCACCCAATGGCCGCCGCCCCCCTTTAAATGAGGCCGGCCAGCTGCGCCGTGAAGCTCGAAACCAAATGCTATTCGAAAGTGCTGGGCCTGAAGGAAGAACCACTGTTGATAGATGCCTAACTGGTTTCGTCGCCGGACCACCAATTGTTCCCGGTGGCTACAACAACAATATGCAGATCGTTCAGACAAAAGATCAAGTGATGATCCTCAACGAAATGGTGCATTCGGCTCGCATCATTCCAATACGTAAAACTCGTGAAACCAAACAGCTGTTATGGGAAGGCAATTCCGTCGCTCATTGGGAAGGAGATACCCTAGTTATTCAGACCAAGGATTTCTATCATGACTACAATGAAGAAGGCATCTCCGATCAAGCTATTGTCCTCGAGCACATTACCCGCATCGATGAGAATACGCTGGACTATGATTTTACCGTTGAAGATCCACAGTCATGGGATCAACCTTGGTCCGCCAAGTTTCCATTGCATTCCTCCCCTGACCCAGTTTATGAATACGCCTGTCACGAGGGCAACCATGGTCTGGTTGGCATATTGGCCGGATGGCGCCGCTACGAATCTATGGGCATGAACGGAGACGGAACGGAACTTGGAACCAATGGCACTGTAGCCGCCGATGAATAAGTAAACATCAACGATTGTAAATAGGGGTGGTTAAAGGGGACGGAGGGATTTATTTTTGATCAATCAAGGTCTGATTGATCAAAAATAAATCCCTCCGTCCCCTTTAATTCCATTAGCAAAAAATAAGAAGAGAAAAAATGGTTGGAAAAGTGCGGGACGGTAGGGCAAGAATTTTTGCGGAAGAGGCAGGAGTCGAACCCACCAAGCCTGTCATTAACAGACTTCACCGGGTTTGAAGTCCGGGCACCCCACCGGGGATGATACTCTTCCACCAAGGAGTTTATCATAATCAGGGTTGGAGTCACCCTCCGCGGGCACTCACTGAGTATCGTTCAGACTCCAATCGTATTTAAGATGGCGAATGCGAATATCATCAGCGCGAAGTTGATTTGCAGTAGCCATATCTACGCCTAACTCAGCCGCATACCCAGCCAAAAATTCGGCCACTGAATCAACTCCGCGCCAGCCCTTCTCGAAATCTTCTTCATACCAATCGAAGATGCTAGAAACATACAGGCGGCCATTGTCGAAATAGTTACGACTCCTGTCGCTTAAGAATTTTACGGTACTGTCCTCCAGTTGCCTCTCCAACGTCTCACCGAGGAAGGCCTCAGCACGAAGGGCCGGACAACCTATCGCTGCGCAATTTACTGCAAAGTGAATCCTAGGTTCGTTATAGCGACCCCAACCACGAATCATTTCGTGTTCGATCTCATCAAGAGTGACTAGTTCACCGAATAAACTAGCGAATTCCTGATTCCAGGCAGAAGATAAGATGAAGCCGATATCTCTGATGGAATCGATATCGGGGTATTCTTCCAGAATCACATCGACTGTGCTGGCATTGTAAACGTTGATCAGGAAGGCGAGCTGAGCGGCGATCGACCAGCTGTCGAAAGTGCTGCGCGGCACCTGTGCTGCTTTGGCTAGATAAGCCTTCAGCACTACTCTTTCTCCAGCCATTCCCGAATAATCAAGCTGTGTGGCGATTCCACTATCAATAACTGTGACATGCTCTTTCAGCAAGCCGTCCCACTCAGCGTGATCGAATTCGGCTTGAACATGGAGAGGAAGCAGTAAAAGCAGGCAGGCGAATTTTTTAAGCAGGTGATGCAAGTTAATTTCCTTGTCTGTGTGTGATGACTTTCTCATTCTCCAGCGAAAGTGCTGGAAGCTGCACATTCATTGGGCTGGAGGCTATCATGCCCTGACGAAATGAAGTATGCTTCAAGCAACTTTGGCGCGTTGCCACGCTTATTCAATACAATGAAACAGCAGTTTGAGCTGGGCTGATAAAGAATAATTTCCTTCGGCCCTTATAACAAGAAAGGGTTTAGCCGAATCTATTTAAAAATAACTTACTCTTTGGTATTTCGGCCTAAGAGGATCAAATTGATCCGAATCGAGAGATTGGAGAATCACCATGAAGCACGCTGAAATCACCGGATGGGGAAAATGTGTACCACCTGCGGTGCTCAGTAATGATGATCTTGCCACTTTCATCGACACCTCCGACGAGTGGATCGCCTCCAGAACCGGCATCCGCGAGCGTCGTATCTGCCATACGAATTTTTCAGACATGGCGATTGTGGCAGCTCGGCACGCTCTGGCTGCGGCCGACATGGATCCTATGGAGCTGGACCTCATCCTACTCGGGAGCCTTACTAATGACAGCCTCTGCCCTAACACTGCATCGATAGTTCAAGATGCCATCGGTGCCCGCAACGCTGCGTCGATTGACATTAACTCTGCCTGCACCGGCTTCCTCTACGGCCTGCACATCGGCACGAATCTCATCCGTACCGGCGCCCACAAGAAAGTCTTGGTTATCGGTGGTGAATTTATATCGCATTACATGAACTGGGCTCAAAGAGATGTCGCCGTATTATTTGGCGATGCATGCGGCGCGGTGGTGATAGAAGCTACCGACAAAGAAGTGGGCCTGCTAGCAGCCAAGATCGGTTGTGAAGCCGATGCAAAATATGCTATTCAGATTACCAATCTCGGTTCGGCCTACAGCCGGCTCAGCGACGAATTCCTGTATGTCGGATGGAATTTCGAAGGACAGGAAGTTTTCAGACGTGCTGTAAAGGCAATGGCTCAAGCCTGCCTAAGCGTTCTTGAAGAGACCGGCGTGAGCCTCGACAAGGTAAACCTTGTCGTCCCCCATCAGGCAAATAAGCGAATCCTTGACGCCCTCGCCAAACGAGTAGGCATCTCTACGGACAAGGTGTTCACCAATGTTCACAAATACGGCAATACTTCTGCAGGCACTATTCCAGTTGCACTCACGGAAGCATTGGAAGAAAAAAGAATTAGACCCGGCGACTATGTGCTGTCTGCCACCTTCGGTGCCGGGCTTACTTGGGGAGCTGCCCTCATTCGCTGGGGAGATCGCGTGACGCCGCTAACACTAAGCGATGCCGGAATGCCGCCTTGCGATCAGACCGCATTGGAAATTCTCGCACCTCAGATCAAGCGCTACATAGAGCACGCTACAAAATCGACTGACGACTAATTGTCATTGTATTTAGGCGGACTAAACGACTAATCTAGGCCTACCCAATTCGCCCCCCTTTATTCACGAATGGAATTTATTGTGAGTCTGTCTTTTCTCATTTGGAGTACTGTAATCGCATCCCTAATCGCCTTCTGGTGGGGTGGTGATAAGGTTAAGGCCGTCGCCATGACCCACGTATACAAACTTTGCAAAGAACAGAACCTCCAACTGCTGGATCAGACTATGGTCTTGAAGGGGGTCTGGCCGGTGCGGGACAACGAAGGCTTAATGAGACTGAGAAGGCGCTATAGCTTCGAGTTCACATCAACCGGAGAGGCACGCTCTCAGGGTTCAGCGGAGCTACACGGCATGCGCTTGCACAAGCTGCATCTCGATCCCCATATGCTGCCCGAAGACCACGACAAATTTCTACATTAGTGAGCAATCGACTTACGCAGCGCAGGATAAAAGAGTAGTAGCGCATCGGCTCGGGCCGCCACATAGATAATCATTGCCCACCACAGCCCGTTCACCCCAAACCTATCCATCAGTATCCACCAAGCGGCTAAGAAAACTGCGATGGAGAGAAAGGCTGCATTGCGCATTTGGCGCGTAAACGAAGCACCAATAAAAATACCGTCCAACTGGAAGGCGGCAAAAGAAAAGAAGATGTAAATTGCCGCAAGAAATAACGACCCCTGCGCCGCTGCTTGAACTGGCTCAAGGTCGGTAAGCACAGCCACAGCCAAGTCTCCAAACAGGAGAAGCAACAGTGCTAATGCCGCGGCTGTCACCAGAGCAAGAATACTCGAGCGCTTCACTGCGATATCAAACGAGTCCCGACGCTTCGCACCCATAGAAGAGCCAACCAGAGATTCGACGACGAACGCATAGCCATCAAGAAAGAAAGCGGCGAAGGAGATAAGCTGCAACAATATATGGTTGCCAGCGAGCACGACATCACCAAATTGCGCACTCTGATTAATGAAGAAGCCGAAGGAGAAGACCAGCAGTAGCGTGCGGATCATGATGTCTCTATTTGCTGCGAGCATTTTTTTAAGTGCACCGGCATCTAACAAGCGAGATCGTGGCCAGAATTCACTATCAGGCTCACGACGAGAATTTAATTCCCGCATGATAAGCCAGACCGCGAATAGCAATGTTGACCATTCGGCGATAATAGTGCCGAGCGCGATACCCTCAACACCCCAATCAAGTATCCCAGCAAAATAGATATCGAGACTCATGTTGAGCCCGTTAAGGAACAGCTGCACTAGCAGTATTTGCCGACTATTACCTAGGCCAATCAAAACCCCCATCAGGGCAAATGTAGCCAGGGTGGCAGGTGCCCCCCATATGCGAATATTGAAATACTGCGCAGTGACCTTTTCGACGGCAGCACTGCCATCCAACAAAGACAAGGCAACCAGACGGATACCCCACTGCATCACGATTAACATGAGACCCAGTGCAACGGCCAAAATAAGAGCCCTGCCAAGTACTGCGCGAATCTCAAGTTGATCTGAGGCACCCAAAGCCTGCGCTACTGACCCAGTAGTCCCCATGCGTAAGAAACCGAAGCTCCAGTAAACGAAGGAAAAAATTAACGCACCGAACGCTATAGCACCTAAATCAGTCACTGTGCCTACGTTGCCGATTACTGCAGTGTCTACCAATCCCAATAGAGGCACAGCAGCATTAGCCAAGATAATTGGCCAGGCCTTCTCGATAAGATATCTATACGTGATGGAATTTGGATTTTGCATAATCGAATGCGGAGGGTTCTAGCTATAATTAATGAAATTAAAAATGTTCGTAGTAGATTAGGCCAGTTCTGGCGAAAGCTCCAGCAACATGCGACTATCTGAGTCATCGAAACTGGAGTCCAACATGATTGTATTGCATCACCTACGCATCGGCCGCTCAATAATAGCCGTCTGGCAACTTGAAGAATTAGAGATTGATTACGAGTTAAAGGTCTACCACAGAGACCCTGAGACTTTTCTCGCCCAGGAAGACTTAAGGGCAGTACACCCTCTAGGTAAATCTCCGGTCATCGAGGATGATGATTTGATGATTTCGGAATCTAGTGCAATCACTACCTACCTGTTAGAAAAATACGACACCGAGCATAATTTCGCCCCACCTCGATCTGACATTAAAAAATGGGCCCACTTCACACAATGGCTGCACTACCCAGAAGGATCAGTATTCGGACCACTGCTGGTAAAAATGATATTACTTCGATCGACTGAATCCCATGCGGGTCTAGATGCTTATAGCAAGCGTGAGGTAGCACTGCATTTAGGTCATATTTCGAATCAGCTCGCAGACAATGAATTTATTCTAGGTGAGGATTTTTCAGCTGCAGATTTTGGTGTGAGCTATGTTATCGCTTTAGCCAAAAGACTCGGCCAACTAAAGCCTTTCCCCAAACTGGAAGCATACTTAGAGAGAAGCTTCTCTCGTCCCGCCTATCAGCGCGCCGTGGAAAAAGCTGTCGAATAAAATCAACTAATTGCTGGTAATCGCTGCTGATTCCAAGGATGCAGCCTAATTTCTTTCGCCAATCGATCTATAGCTATTGGCAAGCCCGATGTTGCCATCCAGCAGAGCCTCAATACTCTTGTAGCTGTAATACACTCAGAGCAGCTGTTGCTCATCAATGTGGCACGTTTTCACGCGGATACTAACGACAGCAGGATTTACATCAATTGTGTAACGCTGCTTTACTAGCTAATCATTCAACAAGGAATTTAATTGCCCTCTGCGGTTAATTAGGGAGTCAATGGGACCTATAAATTGTCGGATAGTTTGATTTTAGTAGGATGCTGAAATTGGACGCTGCACAGTACCGAATACATTAATATGCTGATTATTAAGCCAACTCTGGCCTTTTTTATTTCAATAGGACAGCGCCATCACTAATTGGAATTCGACGGAAGCATCTGAGTAGCAAGCAACAGCAATACGAAAGTCAAAAAATTCTCATTAGGTCTAGCTTCCCTGAATTATTCTAAATTCGACACTAGCTCATCACAATGCGAATGCAAAATACCTTCTTCTCGATCCACCCATTTATAAAAGGTCAGGGACCAATACTATAGATAGATGACGTATTTATTGATGATGAATATAGGTAGGTTTAAGGGTCCGAAGAGATAGCTAGTAGAATGGAATTATGCTTTGAACTTGAAACAGGAAAAAATGCCACCATTTAATTCCTAGGCATGCCTTTTAAGAGTCGTAACATCTTCTAGATTAGCTTTAGCAAGATGGCATCGAAGACAGATACTTAACGAGCAAGATAACGAGAACAGAGACATGACTGACGCAATTGAAACAACGAAAACAAAGCCTGCTGGGCTAATCAATACAGCGACTAATATCCTACTTTCCCCCGGCGAAGCATTTACTGAGCTGCAGCAACGACCCAGCAAACTATTTCCTCTTGCCCTAATAATACCCAGCACGATGGCTGTAATGTTTTGGTATTTCTCTATTGTGGATTTCGATTGGTTTATCGATGCAACGCTGGCTGAAGCTAATCTCGATGGAGAGCAATTAGAAGTCGCACGCGAAAGCATGGCTTCGATGTCGCAAACTACCTTCAAAATGTTCGGAGTTTTGGGCAGTGCTATCGGAACACTCGCCATCTATGTCTTACAATCGGGTTATCTCAGTCTAATTTCAGCAATCACCGGAAGCGGTCAAAAGTTTGGGAATTGGTTTTCGTTAGTCCTCTGGAGCAGCCTACCTTATATTTTGTCAATAGTGGGAATGGTAACCACTATCGCATTGAGCCCGAACGGACAACTCAGTAGCTACGACCTAGATCCATTGACTCTAGCGAACTTAGGCATGCAATCCAGCAACGGCTCTCTTACTTCAATGTTCAATACCCTTAGTCTTCCTATGCTCTGGGGAATGGTGTTGATAGTAATGGGATATAGGCAGTGGCTAAATTGCAGCCTACTGAAAGCGATGGCAGTGGTTTTAGCACCTTATCTCTTATTAATGGGGGTTTGGGCGTATTTCGCGTTCAATTAAAATCAAATATGTTAATTTTTAACGTATTTGCGGTAACTCAGTGAGTCGGTAGCCGCTAACACTAGTGAACAAAGCTATCTTCGACTTGTATGATGACTTTCAGAAAAATGGATTCGCATAATGAATGCAAAGAAATTGATATTGATCTTGCTCCTCGCAGGAACTGTAATTGCCCTACCGTTTATTAATCGAACCGTTTTTGGCACTGACGCGAAGGTTGTCAATGTATCCAACCTATCGCAGCGTGTAATAAGCCCTTCAATTCTCGCCTCAGGTTTTCTCGCTCACGAGGAAGAAGTCATGCTCAGTTCTGAAGTTATTGGAAAGGTTTCTGAGCTGTTCGTTGAGGAAGGCGATACAGTAACTGCAGGCCAGCTACTCCTGCAGGTAGATGACAAAAACTTCATCGCCGGCTTGGAGCAGTCTGAGGCCGCTGAGCGCATTAATACTATCGACATTGAAAGGCAGATAGTACGCATCGAGAATCTGTCTAGACAGTTCGAGCGCAGCAGAAGCCTGCACGAACGCAAGATGATCGGTGACAATGAGTTCGACAATCTCGAGAATCAATTGGACCTCGCTCGGATCGATTTGAAATCTTCCACTGAACGACTTACGCAAGCGCGGGCGCAGCTAGATCAGGTAAATGACAACCTCAGCAAGACTAAGATTGTTTCTCCAATCGAAGGCGTTATAACCAGTCTCGATATCAAAGTTGGCGAAACAGCCATTGCCAGCTCAACAAATATTCCCGGTTCCTCTCTCATGACTATCGCAAATCCGGCGAGCATCTATACAGAGGTCTTGGTAGACGAAGCTGATGTCGCCAACATCGAGATTGGACAGCGCACAGAGATTGTCGCTATCGCCTATCCGGACCAACCTATGCAAGGCGTTGTGCGCTATATAGCGAATACGGCGAAAATCGCTCCGGGCCGGCAGGGGCTTAGTTTCACGGTTAAAATTGAGATCACTGACCCAGGCGATGTTGTACTTCGCCCAGGCATGTCTTGCCGTGCTGAGATATTCACACGGCAAGATCAGGAAGTAATCGCCGTACCTATTCAGGCCGTGATCTTCGAGGAAGACCGGTCTGCTCTGCGTAGCGAGTATTTCGTGTTCGTAAACGACAACGGCATCGCTAGAAAGACCAAGATAGAAGTTGGTATTTCCGACGACGAATATCAGGAACTAATGAGCAACATCGATGACAATATCGAGATAATTGTCGGCCCCGATCAGGAACTTCGACACCTGCTAGAAGGTGACCGGATCGATGCCACTCGCGTAGAACTCCAGTAAGCCCTATGGCACTAATCGAACTTAGCGGCATTACCAAATATTACGAAATGGGCGACCAGGTCGTGAAGGCACTCGATGGTATCGACATTGAAGTTATTGAGAATGACTACGTCGCCTTCATAGGCTCCTCTGGTTCTGGCAAGTCGACCATGCTCAATATCTTAGGTTGTCTGGATAAGCCCAGTAGTGGTCAATACCACCTGAATGGCAAGAACGTAGAAAGTCTCGACCCGAATGAGCTGTCTGAGATTCGAAATCTCGAAATCGGGTTTATCTTCCAGAGCTTTAATCTATTGCCGCGCGCTACAGCTCTTGGCAATGTGATGCAGCCCTTGGTGTATCGCGGCATCGGTTATCGCCAGCGCAAGGACATGGCGATGCAGGCACTGGAGCGCGTCGGCTTGGGCGATAGGGTTGATCACCTGCCCAACCAACTCTCCGGCGGACAACGACAGCGGGTTGCCATCGCCCGCGCGCTGGTGACTCACCCTTCTATTCTGCTCGCCGACGAGCCCACGGGAAATCTTGACTCGCAGACCACCATCGAGATCATGCAGTTATTTGATGATCTTCACGATGAAGGACACACTCTAATTGTCGTGACCCATGAAGACGAGATCGCGCAACACTGCCACCGCGTAGTCGAGATGAAAGATGGCAGAGTGTTTAACGACAGTACAAGTAACTCTGCCGCGGTGACCAGCTGATGTTTTTTGCACTCATAGAAAGTTTCCGTTCCGCCTTAGCATCGATAATTGCCCATGGATTACGCAGCTTCCTAACAACATTAGGCATAGTAATCGGTGTTGCTAGTGTTATAGCCGTGATATCAGTCACCCAGGGAATGAGTTCGTTTATCGGCGAAACTTTCGCCTCCCTTGGCTCAAATAGCCTCACCATCCAATCCTATACTCCCTTCGAAGATCAGATGAAAGGAATCCGCGCTAGGCTCACGCCAGAGGATATGGAGCTGATCGAAAGGCGCGCTGAAGGTATAGCGTCTATTACCCCCATTCTCTATGCGAATCGTTCCTCGCAGATTAAGTTCGGATCCCAGACCGCGTTTAGCCGGATTATGGGTACCACCTATGCCTTTCAGGAGGTCTCGCAAAACTACATGTCTGTCGGTCGGTTTATCGCCCAGAGCGATAATTTGACGCGCAGGCGAGTAGTGATTATCGGCGACAAAGTTCGAGAGAATCTCAACATGCCGGATAATCCGGTTAATGAGTATGTGGATATCGGCGGCGAATGGTTCAAGATCGTTGGCCTGATGGAAGCTAAGGGAGAAATCATGGGCCAGAGTCAGGACGATATCGTACTGATGCCCTACAACACGATGCGCAGCCTGCAGGGCAATCAGGCGCGTACTGATATTCAGATTCAGTTGAGCCTGAGTGAATCGGCTGTGTTAGAGAATGTAACTGCGCAACTCACCAACCTGCTGCGCAATGCCCATGATTTGGATAGTGATGAAGACGACGATTTTCAGATACAGACAGCCGAGCAACTGATGGAAACCTTCGATACAGTGATCAACATGGTCACCATCGTTATCGGAGGCATCGTTAGTATCTCGCTCCTTGTAGGCGGTATCGGCATCATGAACATCATGCTTGTTTCAGTCACCGAACGCACACGTGAGATTGGTATCTGCAAGGCAATAGGCGCGAAACGTCATCATATTCTGATGCAGTTCCTGATCGAGGCGCTACTGCTTTCTCTATTGGGCGGATTGATCGGCTTGGCGATTGGCTATGGCCTCGGCACTCTCATTTCCAGCAGCATTCCCTCGTTTCCGCCTGCTAGCATCCCCCTTTGGTCCGTAGCCCTGGCATTAGGCTTTTCAGGGTTTGTCGGCGTACTCTTCGGCATATTGCCGGCGGCCAAGGCAGCTAATCTAGACCCCATCGATGCATTGCGATACGAGTAGTGAACCTTCTCGCCATAACACCATTTGCACTATGAAGTCGTGCAGTTAGACGGAGTTGCAGGTGCTGATTTCGCAATATTTTCCCTATTTATTATTTAAAATAAAAAATTTATCTTCTCTGAAGCACTGGCTGAAATGTAAACGCAGGGTGATCCCGGTGTGCACTCTGCTCGCGCTTACTCAGCCACCTGATGTGGTTGCCGCCGCGGCATCTAAGCTTAGGCCTATTGAGCTGACTTCGATCAATTTCTATGCACGCCAGCTACTGCAACCCAACTAAAAAATGTGATAGTCTGCCACACCTTGACTAGCAAAAGACTTAAACAATACTAGAAGTGTTCAAAAATTCCGCAGACCGTTGGCCAGTATTCTTCATTCTTTGCCTTAGTGCATTGGACTTTGCTCTCTATTTTCTAGTCAGCAATGCCTATGTCTTGGGAGTCTATTTCTTCATTATGATCATTCCGAAGTCGCAGATCTGTGCCTGGAATCACCATCATCAACACGCACCTACATTCAAAACCCTAATCCCCAATCGCGTGCTGGAATTTTTCTATGCCCTGCACACCGGCGTAACAACCAATCTGTGGGTACTGCATCATAATTACGGCCATCACAATAATTTTCTCGACCAGACAAAAGATGAAAGCCGCTGGACGCGAGATGACGGCACACAGATGGGAGAGTTGGAATATAGCTTGTTGATTGCTGTGACCGCCTACTACCGAGGATATCAAGTAGGAAAGGAACACCCAAAGGAACAGCGAGGCTTCATCTTTTATACATTTATTACATTCGCGTTTGTCGCCGGTTTAATGGCTTATCAGCCAACGGCTGGCTTGTTCCTATTCGTTTTACCCATGATCATTGGTCTATTTATGACAGCCTGGGCAACCTATGAACATCACGCTGGCTTGAATACTGACAACGAGTTTGAGGCATCATTTAACAACGTCAATCGTTGGTATAACTTATTCACTGGTAATCTCGGCTACCATACTGCTCATCACTATAAGCAAGGTCTGCACTGGTCGAAGCTGCCGCAACTACACGAGAAAATCAAGGACAAGATCCCTGAAGAGTTAATTCAAAAGACCTGGGTGTAGAAGCGAAATGTAGAATAAAGAACGGCACAAAAAAAAGGGGGATCATTATGATTCCCCTTTTTTTGTGCTTGCTGAATTTAGAGTCCATTACCCCTGCTGTTACTCGATACAACGCAGCGCTAAGTAATCGGTTTACAGCTAAGAACACATCTATCAAGAGAGCGACCCTGCTAGGAACGCGGGTCTATCCAAGGAACGCGCCGCTATCTATACAGAGAATCAATCCAAAGAAGAGATGGAAGCCAGCAAGTCGCTGTTAAGGCTCAATCCAATCAAGAATGGTGCTGGCAAGTTGCTCCGGTTTCTCAAAAGGCACGAGATGACCAGCTTCTTCGATCTCGATAAAATCGACATCCGATGACATCGATTGCCACTTATTCCAGGAGGAAACGGCGAGAGTATTAGAATCTTGCGCGCGGATAGCCAAAGTAGGCACACGAAGCTGCGGCAACAAGCGCCACAGATTATGAACGAGCGTGTAGCAGCGCGCCTCCCAATCCCTACTATAGGCAAGCGTAAATACACCTGGCTCACTTTCCTTGATTCCATGCTGAACGTAGTCCCACAGCACTGTATCGCTAATCTGCCGGAAAACCCGCTTTGGTCGGTAGTGGTCGAAGGCCTCCTGCCTGCTGGAGAATTGATCGACGCGCGAAAGCGTCCTCTTCACCAGTGGAATCACTTCGGGTCGAAAACGTCTGAAGAAGCTCATACCAAGAAGGTAACGGCGCGGCACTATAACCGGTTCGATAAGGACCAAAGACTTAAACAATTCCGGACGCTTTACTGCTGCCATAAGTATTGCGGCCGTGCCCATCGAGTGACCGACACTGATCACTGGCTGTTGCAGCTGACTCACTAACTCGCCAACATCCTCGCCAAGCACGTCCCATGATCTAAATGACTCGATCTCAGGCGGGGCTTCCCACAAAGGTCTGTGTAAACTGGCAATAACCTCATGATTCTCGCAAAACGGTTCCAGGAACGCCCGATAGGCACCCGGTGGATAACCGTTTGCAGCGGCAAAGTGCACAGCGCAGCCTTCGCCACCCATGTGGTGGTGCGGTGCGGACAATTCAGAAATTGTAGACATAACAGCTTTGACTGGGTATTGCTCTTAAGGGCCGTCATTGTGACAGGATTAAACGGATTTTTCAGCGTCAGTGTTCCAATAAACCTTTGCTATTGCTGGGCTGGGGGCATCCCGCTATCTTCATGGTGGAATTCAAGAGTTTTGACCCCATATCTATTTACTAGACGACCAAAAAAGCTCAGTATAAGAAAGGGATCGATTTTTCGAGTCCTTGCTTGTCTGACTCTCAAAGATGCTCTGGATGCACGCTGTTAAATACTAATTAGGAGAACCACTGTGGAGTTTGAACTTCTATATTGGCACTGGATTGTACTGGGCTTTGTCCTCATGCTCAGCGAGATTTTTCTTGGCTCCTTTTTCATAATTTGGTTCGGCGCCTCTGCTCTCAGTGTAGGTTTAGCTATGCTCATTATTCCCAACATGTCCGAGGCGGCGCAGATAATAATCTGGGCCTTTGCCTCCTTAATGTTTGCGCTAGGCTGGTTCAAATTTGTTAAACCGCTCTCCCGCGACAATACTAAGGCAGGTCTTTCCAAAGAAGCACTGTTAGGTCAAATCGGGCAGGTATTAGATCCTCCAAATGGCGAAAAATTCGGTATGCTTCGCTTCCCAGCCCCCCTTCTTGGATCAGACGAATGGCTGATCATATCGCAAGATGCATTGACTGCCGGCGATCGAGTCAGCGTGATTGATCTGTCCGGCAATTCGCTCATAGTTACAAAAGTATAAGCGGCAAAGGCAAAAATAACGCTATTCTAAGAATTCAAACTTTTAGCTAAGGAGAATTACAATGGAGATTGGAACGATACTGGCCCTCGGGGTCGCCGCTTTCCTGTTCATCACCCTCGCTCAGGGCGTTCGCCAAGTTCCCCAAGGTTCTAAGTGGGTGGTGCAGCGACTTGGCAAGTATCACAGCTCACTAAAGCCCGGACTCAATTTTATTATTCCCTATGTCGACGGTGTCGCCTTCAAGGTCACGACTAAAGATATCGTGCTCGATATTCCCTCACAGGAGGTAATCACCAAAGACAACGCCGTGCTGATCACCAATGCAGTCGCTTATATCAATATCGTGTCACCTGAGAAAGCAGTTTATGGCGTAGAAAACTACGTCATAGCCATACAAACCTTAGTACAGACCTCACTGCGCTCTATCCTCGGCGAAATGAGTCTAGACGACGCACTCTCCTCCAGAGATCACATCAAGGCGAAACTCAAGGCAGCGATTTCTGATGACATTGCTGATTGGGGTATTACCCTAAAGACCGTGGAGATTCAGGACATCAACCCATCCGGTACTATGCAAAGTGCGATGGAAGAACAGGCCGCGGCCGAGCGCGCCCGAAGAGCGACGGTAACCAGAGCAGATGGTGACAAACAAGCAGCTATTTTGAAAGCAGAGGGTGCGCTTGAGGCTTCGAAGCGCGAAGCCGAAGCACAGGTAATTCTAGCCGAAGCCAGCAAACGTTCTATCACTCTAGTAACCGAGGCAATAGGCGAGAAGGAAATGCCCGTGGTCTATCTGCTTGGTGAGAAGTACATTAGCTCGTTACAGAATTTGTCGGGTTCCGACAATACGAAATTCGTAGTATTTCCAGCGGACATTCCTGCAGCGATAAAAGGGTTAATGGGCCGCTAATCGGTGCTAGGCCAGAATCTATTATCTCTTCTCGGGGGCATTGGGTGAGTTAGTGCGCGTACTTTAGCAGTGTGCGCTGCGTGATGATTTTAATACCGTTGCCCTCACGCATCAATAACAGGGCTTTCTCTATCTTTCGACCCTAGCTGGTGTACAGCCAATCACGGCTGGCCAGAGTCCCTATAACTAGGTAGTTGACGCTCTTGTTGATACTGGAATTGGTTTCGGCCCCCAGACAGCACAGCCGGGCATCCACCGACTCTCTATCACCGCTGACAAAGTCACCGGTGAGGCAAAATACTGAAGCTACTAGCTTCAAACCATCAACCGAGTCTTCCCAGACTTCCGCAGACGTCTCGTAACTCAGGCCCGATTCATCTGTATCCGTGCCGGTAACGTGTCGCACCGTAGCTAATAAATTTTTTCGCTCTTCATCGATGATGATTCCGTCTTCGAGTATGACCGCTAGACGCTGCACGATGACGCTCGCCGGCCAAACCTTTGTTACCGCTGCGTTGTGCTCAAGCTAGGAAGACATCGCCGTGATTCCTTGATCGTTAAGCACGCACAAGAGGCTGGCTGTCAATTTCTTTATGAATGATCAAGAGTAACAACTACTTGATTCGTTTTATTAATCGCAATCATAAAATTTTACTCTATAGCCGTCGAAGTATTTGATTTGATATTCTGGGCGCCTACGATTAGGCCCTTTCATAAAAATCACTAAGACACCACGTGCCGGCTAATTCAAAACGTACCGTTAATTTTCAGCGATACAACACGACCAGATGTGGCACATTGATCTTCTATCTCTTCCAATATTCCAGTATTAATACGTCCGATGTAGCGCTGTCTCTCCCTGCACTGCAAATTACTGGTCGCGTTTCTCGCATCGAAGCGGTAGGTGATGCCGCGAGAATCTACGAACTGCACGAATGCCGTCGTATTGGGCTGCCCAATATAGTCCGCAATGTCATCGATATCGTAGACTTTCTCATTGCTGTCGAACCGATTACTCCATTCCAGACCATAGTTCATATTCCATTTAGGCACATCATGGCGGAAACCGAGATTCAAGCGCCCGCGACCATAACGCGAGAAGCGACGCTCAATGCCCAAGAATGGGTCGGTGATATTGGAGTCGCGTACGTTTAGCATAGAAGTCACGAGCAGGTTGGGCATATTGAACATGCGCATGCGGATGCTAGCGTTGAGGGTAATCCCGTACATGTCACCCTCGCCAATATTGCCATTAGCTGACTGCAGATCGTCTTCGGAGGGGGATACGTCGATCCGGGAAATAACATCAGTATGGCGGTGATAGAAAATATTCGCATCGAGTACGCCGATGTCGTTCGGCAAGCGATATTCAGCGTTAATATCGTATTTCCAAAACCATTCCTGACGCAAATTCTCGTTACCCGAAAGAGTAAGTGAATCATTGTCTTGTGAATCGTTAACAGCAACGAAATCACTGAAGCGTAACTGCTGCACAACCTTCTCTATCGAGCCGCGCAGCTGCAACTGCGGAGTCAGGTTGTAGCGCAGATCAACCTTGGGCTTAATGAAATCAAAGTCTCGCTTTCTATTCACATCACCCGTTTGGCTAATTTCCGAGAGCTCATACAATAAAGTGCTCTCCAAAGACGTGCGCGAATTGATATTCCAGTTATGAATTATAAAGGGCTCTAGGCGAATTTCCTCAACCGTGGAATTTGCATTGGATATATCCTGCGGCACCAATCCGCCGAAGTCTGCCGACGGCGTACCTGTTGATCCGGGCAAGCCCAGAGCTAAGCTCGAGTCGAGCGTAGTCTGTGCGCGTTCTGCGCCGAACTCGATATCCTGACCCTCTAGAAAGTCCATCGTAAAAGAGGCACGCACAATACGTTCTGCCGTAGTGCTGGCTAAGTCCAGAAACAGATTCTTTGACTCGCTACCATCTGCAAACACATCGAATCGCTCCCTTGTTGAGGCGCTATCATTTCTGTTGTTGATAAAGAGAAACTTGAATCGGCTGCCACTGTCTGTCACATACTCATAGTCGCCGCCGATCTCCCAGTTATCTCGATCGCCAGGAATCTCTTCGCGTTCTATGGCGGTCGAACTCGGGTTGACTCGCAAGTTGCTGGTATAGCGTATTACATCTGTCGGATTGTCATTCTGAGAATAAAGCGCATTGAGTCTGGCACTGCTCTTAATATTGATTTCATAGTCGAGGTTTACACTCAAATCATAGCTGTCCTGCTCCCGTATTCTTTCCTCTCGCACCTCATCGTTAAGAGAGAAATCTCCGAGCATACTTGTCTCTTTACTAACACGATGATCGTAACGAGGCTCAGCAGTCCCACTAAGCACATAGTTCAGGCCACCACTCTGACCGCTATAGGCTAGAGAACCACCCGGGGCTGTATTGTGATCAAGATAGCGGTCCATGTTCGCTTCAAAGCTCAGACTGTTGGACGAAAGCTCCTCAAACAACACGACGTTTACCACTTGGCTACTTCCGCGCACATCAAGCTCGCCCGAGGTACCCCGAATGATCT
>Ga0209632_10001993_pt1 | contig 19948 bp, 25 predicted proteins | sample COG_10_FD_184754 | JGI IMG/M metagenome (GOLD analysis project Ga0209632, IMG submission 184754) | Pelagic Microbial community sample from North Sea - COGITO 998_met_10 (SPAdes) (version 2) | ecosystem: Environmental > Aquatic > Marine > Neritic zone/Coastal water | place: Helgoland, sampling... | reverse complement strand
CAGTTTCACTTTCAGAATCTTTATATGTAGAAATATCAACCCATTCAATTCTATCTTTTGAGTGTTTTTTATATTCATTTATTTCGGTTCTACAAATAGAACATGAATTATTAAAATATACTTTTGTTTTCATCGCCTTTTTTCAATCAATTTGCTATTCATCTTTCCATCCAACTTTATTTAGAAAGTCCTCATAAGTTCCTTCAAATACTGACACTTTATCATCGTCAAAAATTATCAATTTATTTGCAATTTCTTTTAAGAAATATTCATCATGTGTAACCATCATTACAGCGCCATCAAATGCCTTTATAGCCTCTAATAGGGACTCACATGAATCAAGGTCTAAGTGATTTGTTGGCTCATCTAACATTAGCAAATTTGCTGGTTTTAGCAATATTTTACCTAACATTACTCTACTTTTTTCTCCACCTGAAAGTACTTTTATATGTTTACTTGATAGCCTGCTTGAAAACATCATGTTACCGCATACTTGCCTAACTTTTGTTTCTTCCATTTCCGGTACGTAACTTTGTATTTCCTGATACACGCTATTATTTGGATCTAATCTATCAATATTCATTTGACCAAAATAACCATACTGAGTTTTTTGATGTAAATTTACATCGCCAGATTTTGGCAATAAATCTTTTGTCACCAGCTTTAGTAAAGTTGATTTTCCTTTACCGTTTTTTCCGATCACACATATTTTATCTGTTTTCTTAATACTAAAAGAAACATCTTTTATAAGGTAATTTTCTTTGTTGTAGTAGAAATTAAGCTTTTTAATATTTAAGAGGTTTTCTTTACTTGAATATGGTAAATAGTTAAATTTAAAATCTAGATTAACAATAGCTGCTAATTTTTCTTTTTTACCACTTTTTTCTAACATTTTAACTTTTGACTGAGCTCTACTCGCCATGCTTGCTTTTGACCCAAATCTTTTTATCCACTCTTCAGTTTTTTCTCTTTTTTTACTCTCGTTTAGAACTGTTTTATTATATATTTCTTCTTCTTCTAAAATTTTTTCCATTACATTTTCGGTATTACCTGCTGTTTTTTTAAAAATTCCTCTATGAATATTTAATGTATGGCTAATAACACTATTCATAAAATTTCTATCATGAGTTATTAGTATTAATTCTTGACGCCAGTCATTTAAAAATTTTTTTAGCCATCTTATAGAATGTATATCTAAATAGTTAGTAGGTTCATCAAGTAGAAGCATATTTGGTTCATCAAGTAATAATTTAGCTAAATTTATTTTTACTTGATACCCGCCAGAAAAATCTTTTGGGTCCTTCATCATCTCTTCATATGAGAAACCAAGGCCTGTTAGTATTGACTCGCCTTTCCATCCCTCATACTCTCTATCGCCACTAAGTATGCTCGTTACTTCATCAAGCACAGTATCATGTGTAAATTTTATATGTTGTTCAAGATGCCCTATCTTATAGCCCTTTGGAATTATTATTTCTCCACTATCTTGCTCGAGCTGGCCTAATATTAATTTTAAAAATGTACTCTTGCCCGAACCATTTCTTCCAATGAATCCGACTTTTTCTTTCTTATTAATCACAACATCAACATTTTTAAAAATATGCTGCCCAGTAAATGATATTTCCAAACCTTGTGTTTTAATCATAAAGTTTTTTTCTATAGATTTTTTGAATTCGTTATTCTAATTCAATATGATATAAAAACAAATTATAATTTCTTAATAGTCATATTAATTGATTTATTACTTGTATTATCATTGAGTTACTGTCAAAGTAGCGCAAAATTGCAATATTGCATTTATTAAGAGATTCCCGCGTTAATTACTAAAAATACTTTGTTTCAGGTAATACACATTGGTTTCTACAACAAACATGGAAACAAATGGAAAATTTTGAAAGTTTGGGCCTTTGTAAGGCTCTAAATACCTCTTTAGATAAAATAGGTTTTAAAAAACCTACCCCTATACAAGCTCAAGCTATACCTTTAATTCTTGATGGAAAAGACCTTTTGGGTTCAGCTTCTACTGGTACTGGTAAAACAGGAGCCTTTGCAATACCTGTTATTGATAAAATTATTACTTCAGATGAGGGTTGCGCCCTCATTGTTACACCTACTAGAGAATTAGCCAAACAAGTTATAAACGTGGTCAGAGATCTTCTTGGGCCCTCAAACTCTGTAAAAGCATGCTGCCTCATTGGTGGAGAAGCAATTGGGAAACAACTTAACCAATTAAAAAGAAAACCAAGAATAATTATTGGTACTCCAGGACGTATTAATGATCATCTGGAAAAAAAATCTTTAAGTTTAAAAAAAGCTACCTACCTTGTTCTTGATGAAACAGATAGGATGCTTGATATGGGTTTTGGTATTCAAATTGATCAAATTTTAAAGTTTATGCCCCAGGAAAGACAAACCTTGATGTTTTCTGCAACTTTTCCAAAAAATATAATTACTTTATCAAAAAAATATTTAAAAAATCCCGAAAGAATTACTATAGATACAGAAAATACTTTATTAAAAAATATTAAGCACGAAGTTATAAATGTTGATAATACAAATAAATATAAAACTCTTATAGACCAGCTTGAAAAAAGAGATGGCGCTGTTCTGGTTTTTGCTAAAACAAAGCATAGTACTGAAAAAATAGCTAAAAATCTCAAAAGAGATGGAATAAAAGCTGACGCTTTAAATGGCGATTTAAGACAGAGTAAACGTGACAAAATCATGCGTAATTTCCGAGAAAATAAAATTAGGGTTTTAATTGCTACTGATATAGCATCACGTGGATTAGACGTTCCTCATTTAAAACATGTTATTAACTATGATCTTCCTCAAGTTGCAGAAGATTATATTCATAGAATAGGAAGAACTGCTAGAGCCGGACAAAGTGGTGAAGCGATATGTTTTGTGTCACCTAATGAAGGGCACCTTTGGTTAAGTATTGATATGTTAATGAATCCAGATGCAAAGCATCATTATGCTCCAAGGAAAAAATCTAGTGATAAGCCATATAGAGGGAGAAGAAAATCTAGTGGTGGATCTTCGAATGGAAAAAGTTTTGGCGATAAACCAAAAAGAAAATCTAGTGGTGGATCTTCGAATGGAAAAAGTTTTGGCGATAAACCAAAAAGAAAATCTAGTGGTGGATCTTCGAATGGAAAAAGTTTTGGCGATAAACCAAAAAGAAAATCTAGTGGTGGATCTTCGAAAAAAACTATTAGAAGTTCTGACGCAAAACCAAAAAAAAGATTTTATGCAGCTAAAAAGAAAACAAAGAAATAAATTATCTTTTATTTCCGTTAATTAAAAAGAAAATACTTAGTGTAAAAATATAAATTTGCTCGCTCATAAATAACTTCTTATTAATAAACCAATCAGGGTGCGCTATGTAAAATGCTCCAATCATGATTATAAAAATAAACAATGCTGATAACCTAGTCAATAAATCTCCAAATTTACCTTTTACAAAAGCGCCTATGATTATTCCTATTCCTCCAGCTATCTCGCCTATTGCTACTAAAGTTGCAGTTAATTCTGGGGCAAACATACCCATGCTTTCAAACCAACTTGATAAATTTTCTGGGGGAAGTGGCAACTTACCAAATCCATGAAGGAAAAAACCTACTCCAAGTGTCAATCTAATTATCATAAATGATATAAAGTTTATTTGTTTTGACATTGATGCTCCAAAATTATTAGGTGTTTTTTTATATATTATATAAATTTTGTTAATATTATCATAAATTTTTTCCTGTTTTATAATCAACGAATGTTAATTTTTAAAAATATATTATTGGTTACTCATAATTCATCTTGGTGGAAGCAAAAAAAATATAGACACGAAAGTGCCATTTTTTTAGCTAAACAAAGAAGTCTTGGGTGGAGGTTTATAAAAAAAAAGTTGCTGGAAAAAAGTTATTTGAATAAAGATACCAGAACTTTTAGTATTTATTATTTAAAAAAAAGGCCAAGATAAGAAACTCAGCCTAGTTCGCTTTACGATATTTATTACTTGCTTAGCTTCCCATAGATGCTGCTACCTTTCCCGATATCATTCCAAAAATTGTTCCTATGATTATTGATAACGATATTGTTACTACTGGATTAGTTAGAGCAGCTGTTGTTACCATAGGTATCATTGCTCCGTCAGCCGCATGAATTATATAGCCTGCTGTAGCTGCATATCCACAGACTGCTGTTGGTGCACAACTAAATAATGGTATTTGTGTGCCAAATATTAATGCAAATACTGTTATTGCTATCCATATAGGTGCGTTTAAATCTCCACCAATATTTATAGCGGATGAAAGTGCAAAGAAAAGCCCTGCTAATACTGCACCGTATATTCCTGCTGTAATAGTCATCTTTAACGCATCATTATCTCCACCATTTTTAAAAAATAAACCCCATGCTATAAATCCAACCCATATTAAATATACCGAGCTTAATATATTACTAGCTAGAAATACTGATACACCCCCAAGAATTCCAACACTAAGTGATAAAGCTAAATGTTGTTTATTCATAAAATTTCCCCTATTTTATTTGCTTTCATTTATAAAGTAACAGTTAACATTATATATTTATTAATGTGAGCTTGATCTAAGAATATTTCTATGTGTTATATAGAATGTCATAATAAGTCTTATTGCAGGTCTTTCCCTTACTTAGTAGTGAGAATGTTTCTTATTTACAACTAATACTAATTTTTATATGATTAAAAGCTAATTATTATAATAAAAGCTATACCAATTGAGGAAAAAAATAAAAAAAATACTATATATCAAGATATCAAGGCTTCTCCACGAAAAGACAGATCTCATTCTATTGGTGTCGCAAACAAGAGCTCTTAAGAATTAATAGCAATATTTTCTAGGTGCGTATAGTTCAAGTCCAGAATGAAATAATTTTCTTTTTTTCTGGGCAGACCTAATTTTTGCAATATTATAATATTCTGTATCCTTTGATACACCTCTATAAACTAAATCATCTTTATTAATATTTTTTGATTCTTGTTCTATTATAGAATTAGAACCTCTATAAACTAAGTCGTCTTTACTAACGTCAATTTCTTTATTTTTGATTGACGAAAATTTATTACCTCTATAGATTTTTTCCACGGCAAAATCTCCATTTAATTTTCTTAGTAGGTAAGCTTGTTACGCATGCTTGATGCACCGAATAGGTATATGATTAATATAGCATTTTTTTAAATAAAAACAAATATTGTGTTAGCCAGTATTTCTTAGGCCTGCAGCTATAGCATGAATGGTTCTTAAAAGCGGATTAAACACAGCTTCATCTCTTGTGTCCGAGTTCCTGTGCTTTCTGAGCAACATAACTTGAATATAATTAAGTGGATCCATATAAGGTTTTCTTCTATAGAGTGACAGTGCAAGTTTTTTATTATCTGCCAATAATCTATGAGTATCAATTATCTGAAGCATCAAACTTTCTGTTAATTTATACTCTTCCTCTATTTTTTTAAAAATTTTCCTAGCAGTATCTTGATCGTTTGCCAAAGTAGCATAATCTTTAGAGATAGCTAAATCTGCTTTTGCAATTGCTTGCCCAATATTATCAATCATCATATGAAAAAATGGCCATTCCTTATACATCTCTTGAAGGATTTCTATTCCATGTTCATCATAAATTTTATTTAATGCTGAGCCTAATCCATACCATGCTGGAAGTGTATTTCTAGATAAAGACCACCCAAATACCCAAGGAATTGCTCTTATAGAGTATCTTGACCTTTCACCATTTGATCTATGTGAAGGTCTGGAACCTATATTTAACTCACCTAATTCCTGAACTGGGGTTGCCTCATAGAAGTAATCAATTAACCCAGGAGTTTTATCCGTTAAATCACGATATTTAATTTCGCCTTTTTCTGACATATCTTTCATAATTTTTTCGTAAGATGAAGTATCAGAAACTTGCTCGACTACAATGTGTTGACTAGCCTTTATAAGACCACCTATAGCCATTTCTAATTCGTAACATGCTGTCTCATATTGAGCATACTTGTATGATAAAACTTCACCTTGCTCAGTAATTTTAATCTTCCCATTAACAGTTTTGGCTGGTTGAGCAAGAATTGAATTATGTGTTGGTCCGCCACCACGTCCGACAGTCCCACCACGACCATGAAATATTTTGCATTCAATTTTATATTTATTAGAAATTTCTATTATCTGCTGTTGAGCTTCATATAAGCCGTATGATGAAGCTAATATTCCACCATCCTTACAAGAATCTGAATATCCTAACATTACTTCCTGCAAATTATCTTCATGGCATTGTAAAAATTTAATGTAAACTTCATTTGAGAAAAGTGATTCTAAAATAATATTTATTCTTGCCAAATCATCAACCGTTTCAAATAATGGTGTTATTAAAATATTACAAAATACTTCGCCATTTTCTTTCTCACCTATTAATCCAACCATTTTAGCTATAAGCATTACTTCTAGTACATGACTTGCATCATGCGTCATTGATATAATGTAATGTCCAAATGCTTCTTGACTAACTTGATCTCTCAACAGGATCATAGTTTTGAAAACATCCACAATTATTTTTAAATCATCAGAAAGTAATTGATAATTATCTTTCAATGTTTCTTTTTCAGTAAGCATACTTGATAGCAAGGTTATTTTTTCATCCTCACTCATGTCATCGTAATTTTTATTTTTAGCTTGCTTTACTAACGCACTTACAACATTTGTGTGTCTAGTTGATTCTTCTCTTATATCTAAATTAACTAAGAAAAACCCAAATGTTTCGACTAGCCTAATGAAATCATCGAGTCCAAATTCTAATAAAGCTGTATCTCCATCTTGCTTTAAAGAGTCTCTAATAATGTAAAGATCTTCTAAAAGTTCTTTTTCGCACGAGTAAGTATTTTCCTTATCTACATTTATTTTTCCACTTTGAAGTTCGGTAATTCTTTTAAGTGATTCTGCCAAACGATAACTTATAATATTAAATTTTCTACGATATGGCTCCTTAGGAAAATCATTAGTTTTTTTATAAAATGCTTCTTTTAAAAACTTCTTATCTTTTTCTAATGATTCTATAAATTCAGCAGAAGGCTTCATTAATTGATCAGAATGAGTCATGAATAATGATAATTCTTTTGCTCTAGTAATATATTCTTTGAGAGCAGTTTTTGAATGCATATATACAGCTTTTTGCGTTACTGCTGGTGTTACAAATGGGTTCCCATCTCGATCACCACCTATCCAAGAACCAAATCTTAAAAAGCTAGGTACTTTAATTGAATTTACTGTGAGTGAATCGCAATATATTCTTTTTGTAGCATTCTCTAAATCTCTATACATCTGCGGAACAGCTTTAAAAAGGGAAGTATTAAAATAATATAAACCATTTCGAACTTCATCTTCCACTGTTGGCTTTTTCATTCGAACTTCATCAGTTTTCCAAAGTATTAATATTTGAGCCTCTAGTTTTTTTATAATTTCTTCTTTCCTTATAGATTGAGCTCGATAAGTATGAAGTTCTAGAATAGTCGCAAATATTCTTCTTGTAGCTTCCATCTTACTTCTTCTCATGGCTTCTGTAGGATGCGCTGTGAAAACTGGTACAAATTGAAGACTATTATAAAGTTTTTGAAGACCGCTTGTTGTAATTCCATTGGTTTTACAGTCTTTTAGCATATGATCAAAAGATCCTTCCCATAGAGATGATCCCGATTTTCCAGATTTTAAAATACCTTCTCTATGTATGTGTTGATAAGCCTCTTCTGCAACATTAACTAATGCAAAATATTTAGAAAAAGACCTTACAACGTTTTTTAGAACGTCTGGATCTAATTTTTCTATATAATTAATTAGTTGATCATGTTTTTTTTGATCTTTATTTTCTTGTAAGTTGATAAAGCCTTTTCGTAATTTTTCAACTACAGTGTAGACTTCCTTGCCTGCATGGGCAGTTATAGCATTACCTAGAAGCTTACCTAAAAGCTTCACACAAGATCTTAATTGCGTATCAGTGATCGCATCGTAATTTTTTAGAAAATCGCTCATGAATTCTTTCTATGGTTTACATCAATTATTGAGATTTACTATAGCATAATATGATAAATCCATCAGCAATTCATTATAATTTTCGCTAAGATATTGATTTTAATATTAATAATATCATTAATAGAATTATTACTTGTAATAGATATTACATATGCGCTAATTATTAATATCTATTATATAGTCAGATTAGGTAATAAATTCATCTACCTCTCTATGTTTTCTTAAATAATATCTTATTAATAATGGAGATTTTCTAACTGGCTTTTTAGAAAATATGTGTTTTTCTAGTACTCTTTTCCTTTTTTCTAATTTATTAATTTTACTATAAATTTTATTAGACTCTATGTATTCAACTCGTACGTCCTTACTTAATAAGAATAACTCTTTTTTATATTCTCTGACTCTTATATTAATTCTCTCTATTTCCTTAAGCCTATTCTTTTCTTTAGGCTTCATAGAAATTTTATTTAAAATTGTTTTTAATTTATAAAGTTTATTTTTTAAAATTTCGATATTATTAACATTATAGTTTTGATTTATCTTTTTCTGTATATTCTCTATTTTTTTTAAAATTTTATTTTTTAACTTTTTGTTTTTTATTTTATTATAAGCAATAACTTTTTTAGTTTTTTCATTTAGCATATTATTTCCTCCGTTATTTTATTATAAATTATTAAAAATAATTAATTTTTTATTTTTCTAATTTTAACTATAAATTTTATTTATGAAATTTTATTAGTTCATAATAATTTAATTAAATTGTAAAGCATGTTGATATTTTAAATATGTTAGAAGATACTAAAAGGTATAGATTGTTGCGGAGGAGAAATGATAAATATTTTTGTTGAAGGGCATTTAATTGAAACAAATGATCAAGGCTTTTTACTAAATTTAGATCAGTGGTCAGAATCTTATGCTATTGAAATGGCAAGAAATGATAATATTCATTTATATACAGACCATTGGGAATTAATTTATTATTTTAGAGAGTATTATTTACAAAATCTTGAAACACCGACTATGCATCAAATGTTGATGGAGCTTACACCTAATATTAAAAAATTTCATAATAAAAAAATATATGAACACCACATTTATAATTTATTTGAAACTGACCCAGTGCATGAGTTATGTAAATTATCCGGTCTTCCTATGCCCCAACCAGATACTTAAGCTTAATTTATGAGTACACAATTATTTATTTTTAGTATTATTTTTTTGCCTTTATTGACATTATTTATATATATAAATATTAGGCATAACTATATCAATAAAGAAAAAAAATTTGAAATAATTGCGAGTCCTATCTATTATATTTTGATTTTTATATCTACTATTTGGTTCACATATGTTCTTATTATTGGTTTGGATCCACATTTCTAAATTTTTTTATAACTTTTCTGCATTTGTTGAAGCTCTTTAAAACTTCTTAATTTTCTTAATTGAATTCTCCAGGAAACAATTAGTATAATTATTACTAGGAACACATTTGTATGTCCAACTAGAAAATTATATGTTGCATGCATCAACATTGGGTATATAAAACACATCGATAAATTATAGTTATTTTTTTTAATAAAACTATAATTTATAAACATTAATCCCATTGTAAGTCCAAATAGAGCATGTGCTGGCACAGCAGTTAAACCTCGAAGTATAGCTACATACATAGCAGCAGATGTGCTTGAGTTGAATACATACATAATATTTTCTAACGTCGCGAATCCTAATGAAATGCAAACTGCATATACTATTGCATCCATTGGCTCATCATAATCTCTACTGCTACATACAAATTTATAAAATATAAAAAATTTTAACCCTTCTTCAACTATTGGGACACCTGTATAGGTTGCCATACTCCAGCCCACAATACTTGATGCAAATTGGTTTCCATAAATAGCTGGGAAGCATATCAATACTCCATAAAAAGTTATTTTTAAAATAGTGCTGATTGGCTCTTTATATTTATCAGAATTATAAAAATAGTAAATTAATACTATTGAAGGGGCTATTGTTGTTAGAAATAATAATGACATGTATTATATTTTTTTATTTGTCCTTTTCATCTTTAACAAATGCTTTTGTTTTCCCATCACTTAGTCCTTGTAAAAATTGAATTGCTTCCTCGCCCGTCATGTATTTATATTCATCATAATCTTTTGAAGTTTTAACAATTTGAATTTTTAACTCTTCCAATCCATCTCGAATATATTGTTGATCTGCCGCACCAAGATTTTCAATTATTTTATCCAACTCTGAAATTAAAATATAACCCTCTTCTTTACCTTTTCTTACGAGTTTTTTCATTTCTTCTGTAATATTACTACTCATTTTTTTTATACCCTTATTCCCAAAGTTTTATCCAATTATCTAATCTTACATGGAGCTTATTATTTCTCTCTTGAATTTCTTTTCGCATAGCGCATCTCATTTTTCCTGCCTCAAATAATTTTTCTTCAACATCTGATGCAAACTCAATCCTAGGCACTTCCATTGGCTTTCCGTCTTCATCTACTGATACCATTGTAAAATAGCTAGATATAGCATGGTACTCAAATTTTTCTTTTATTCTTTCACCTTCTACGCGAACGCCAATTTCCATTGATGTTTTCCCTACATAGTTAACATTACACTTAAATGTAACAAGATCTCCTACTTCAATTGGATTTTTGAAAACCACTTGATCCAAAGATTTTGTCACCACATAAGTTTTACAATATCTAGAGGCACATGTGTAAGCTGCCTCATCAAGTAATTTTAATATTGTTCCACCATGAACTTTTCCTGAAAAATTGGACATATCAGGAGTCATCAATCTAGTCATAAATAATGTTTTTTCTTGCTTAGTAGCTTCTGTCATTTTTCTAAATTTTCCTTTTTTACGTATTTTTGTTTCGCAGGTATAACTCCCCTTACGCCACCCCTTGGGTTTTCTATATCTCCATGCCTTCTTGGTATCAAATGCACATGTAAGTGATGAATTGATTGCCCAGCATCAGGACCATCATTAATTCCAATATTAAATGCTGTTACAGATGAATCAAGTTGCACAATTTCTTTACGCTGATGATTTAGTATTGAATTTATTGATTTTATTTCAGCATTATTCATATCAAAATAAGATTGAAAATGTCTTTTAGGAATGACTAATGTATGTAATTTTGTAACTGGATAGCTGTCTCTTGTGGCATAAAAATAATCATTTTCATATACCACTTCTTTTTCATACTCTTTTTTTTGGACTTTGCAAAATAAACAATCTTTCAAAATAACCCCTTTATCTTTATTAACTATATCTAATTTTAAAAAATAATATAAATAATGATAATAACAAAGTTACTATATTAGCTAATATTACAGGCAATGACATTATTAAGATGCCATATATTAGCCATAAAAATACACCTACACAAAATATAAGCCACATTGGTAAGGATATATCCTTCACACTCTTTGACTTATATATTTTAACTGCCTGTGGAATAAAAGCTATAGTTGTAAAAATAGCTGCAAGAAATCCTATATTTTGAGTAAAACTACTTAGCATTTTAGTGTGTAAATATTACTAATGCACAGCAAATCTGAGTAAAAAACCATGCACTCCAAAATTCATTGGTATTAAATTTAAATTTATTCATCAAAAAAACTACAATTACAGCAGGGACTGCAAATGAATACACAAACCCTATAGATTGACCTAATGAAATTAGAGATTCAAAACCTTTTTCAAGCTGCGAAAAATATTTAAATATAATTAAAACTAAAGACATGCCTAATACTAAAAATTTTGAACGAATTATTGAGAAATTTTTTATTCTATAAATAATTACTCCTATTAGTGCTGAAATAAGCATACCACTTGTTGCCATCAAAATTATCTTCAAACTCATAATGAACTCCATTTTTTTATTTATAGTATTTATACATACTTAACATATTAAATAATATTTTTTACCAACAGCTTTGTTTCAATTATCTTATTATTTAATTGTTTAACTAAATATGAATTTTTTTTTCCTCTAAAAGATATTGCAGTGTAAACTGCATCATTCTTTATATGTAAAGCACAGCCACCCTCAATCGCATAACAGTTAAAAATTTCTTTAGTCTCTATGAACTTCGATAGCGAAGGTTTTCTTTCTGGCTCCTCATCATAATGAGGACAGCAATTTCCTTTAGTGAATCCCATGCAGTCCATAATTTCTAGTTTTTCTGCCCATGAATCTGTAACACCCTTTTCAAACCAACAAATTGCTCCTGCGCTCACTCCACTCATGATTGTTCCATTTTCAAATGCATTTTTTAGAATCTTATCAAGACCCCACTCACGCCATACTGAAAGCATACTTTTTGTATTTCCACCACCTACAAATATTATATCTTGATCATCTATAAGTTTTTCTAGATTTGGAGTTCTTTTAAAAAAATCTAAATGAGTTGGATTGCAGTTTAATTTACTAAAAGTTGAGTAATAACTCACCTTATAAGATTCATCATCACCTGTGGCTGTTGGTATAAAACATATATTTGGCTTTTCAGAATTTGATTGATCTAAAATATATTGCTCTATGGTACCATTACCTGGATTTCTTCCAAAACCACCACCGCCAATTGCTATTATTTGTTTGTCCATTTTTTTTCTTATTACGTTATTTTATAATCATATTCCATAATATATTTATAGTATCTGAATTTCTTTCTCTATTGAAAATATATTTTATGTGGCTAGTTTGGTTTGCTTTTTGATCCAGTTCAATTCCCCATAGCCCTTTAATTTCATTTGGTAAAATTGAATATCTAATATCTATTACTCGATTCGGATATTTTTTTGATATCGCTAAGTAGTCACCTGAGAACCATCTAAATCTCTCAAGATCTTTTGCTTGTTGACTATTTAAATCAAGCCATGGAAAAGATTCTTCTACATTTAATTTATTTATTTTTGAACCTTTATACATTTTACTTTTTAATGCTATTTTTACAGCATCAACATAATAATAGTTATCTGTGCTATAAATTATTTTCCAGACAAATAAATTTGCAAGACTTGGCTTTACTAATACATTAGTTGCGATATGACCTCTTGATAAAGCAATTTTTTTTGCTATATCTTTTGCTCTATCTTGCTGAATAAAACCAAATATACAATAAATAACTATCCAGCTTAATGCTAATCGAGAAAATATTTTATTATTTTTAATCACAGTAAATAATATTAGTATTAACAATGATATTGTAAAAAGAGGGTCTACTATGGAAATTGTATTCCAAGAAATTCTGCTGTCAGTAAAAGGCCAAAAAAGCTGCGTTCCGTACGAAGTACATGAGTCTAATAAACCATGTGTTGCATATCCTAGAGTAGAGAATATATAAGTCTTTCTAAATGTAAATCCATTACGTTTAGTAAATAAATAATAAAATACTGTTGCGCAGATTAGCCCTCCTATAGGTATAAATACTAATGAATGAGTAAATTGGCGATGAAACTCAAGCACCAAAAGCGGATCTTTATCTGATCTAATAAAAATATCTAAATCTGGCGCCAATCCAGATAAAAAACCAAGTATTGTGGCTACTAAGATATTTTTTCTATTTGCTGGCTGCTGAGATGCTACTGCTCCTACTACGCCTTGTGTTAATGGATCCATCCAGATTTTCCTAAAAATATTATTATTTAGAGTTTAAAATTTCTAATAGCTCAATTCTAATTTTTTCTTTTCCTTTTTTTTTAATACTTGTAAATACCATTAAATTATTATGATTTTTTGAAAAAAAGAAATAATTAGTTTTATTTCCTGAAATATATTCAGCAGAATAACCTTCGTATTCTTTATCATTTATTTTTTTTAAAGAATTTTTTTTATAGTTATAGTTATAGCTTTTTATTTTTTTTTTTGAAAGAACCTTATACGTTTCTTTAACATTTGGAAAATCTTGCATTAAAATTAAGAGCATTGATATAGGGTCATAAATAATTTCATTTACTTCATATGTAATTTTTTCTTGATCTGATCTAGAAATTTCAATTTTTTTATTTTTAAAGACAACTACATATGAATCTTTATTATCTTTATAGGTATACTTTGATGGTGCTAAAATATTATTTTTTCTCGTTAAATAAGATACTTCTTCTCTATATCCTCTATTTGCTAATTCTGCTAAGAAATTTCCATCATAAATTGTGCTTATCTTTACTTTGCTTTCTTCACTATTTATTTTTAAAATCATAGTGCCAGCTTTCATGCTCTTATAATAAAAAATATATTTAGCTTCAATATTATTTATTTTTTTACTGTCTGAATAAGAATTAATACTAAATGTGATTAATAGAATTATTATAATTTTTTTTATCATAATTATATTGCAGTATTATTTCATGTGCTCTCTTCTACTTCACTCATCCACATTGTATAAAAATCTTTTCCAGACTTGTCTGAATCAGCCCAATCATTAACTTCTTTTTTTAATTCTTCTTCCTTACAAAGGATACTTCCATTTCCTGGAAACCCTATATCTTTTGATGAAGCGAACCTACCATGTGTTGAATAATATGCAAAATCAGTATTTGGAATATTTTTCCAAATTTCACCCCCAATACAACAATCATTTTGTCTTTTATTATCTTTTTTACTAAAGCTAAATTTTGCTTTAACGACATTCCCAGCTTCTGAAGCGCCTGCCATACAATCTCCTTGTTTCTAACTTAATTTTAATATTCTATATTATTGAATTATTTGGAATTTGTCATGAATTATCTTTAAATTTTACATTCTATCTGAATTTTTTTGCAACAAAAAGTTCTGAAGAAGCTGCTTCTTCATAGCTTCAGTCAGAATTTCATGTAATTGCTGACATGAATATTCACTATTTACAGTTTCCTCAAAAAGATTGATTTTTAAAATATTTTTGTTAAAACTAAGCTTATAGCCTTTTGCTAGAATATTATTATCATAATCTTCGTCTACATACGAACTGCCACGAATATATATTTCCTCTGTTTTTTTATTAAATATACTATTTCCATAGCCCCATTTATCGTTCTTATATATGAGACCCATATTTTCTTCAGTATGTATTAGATTAATATTTTTATTTATTTTATAAGGCAGTTTTGTAGTTATTAATCCGTCTGGATAATTTTTATTTCCAATAGAATATGAAGCTTCTAAATTGCAAGAGTAGAACTTGCCTTTTGCTAAATTATTTAAAATATTATTTAAATTTTCTTTATTTGTAAACTGATGCTGTTCTGCACAACTTATTAAAGTTATTACGATAAACCCTAATATTAATAATCTTGCCGTCCATTTCATATTAATTCCTTAATAAATTAACTTACTTTTATTCGTGAAACGAGATTTCTTTTATATGTATTTCTGCTTTATGATCTCTGCCATAAGCTACTACAGCTACAGAAGAAATACTTTTTGAATTTACCTTATTCGGTTGGAACGAGCCTGATTTTTTAAATTCTTTTATTTGTAAGATGTGTTCTTTATATTCTTCTTTAACCTCAAAACTTATTTGATAATATTGCCATGGTAAAATTGTTCCTGATGTCCTTAAATGTAAAAAATATTTTTGGTTATTGCCTTTCGCAATAATTTTAATATATTTTGCTCTACTTAAGTCAACGTCTTTTAAACTTCTTCGAATTTGGATAAACCCACCATTGTTTTTTGTGGAAACATTACCTGATAAGTATGCAGATGAATTATCTTCTTTCACCTCATAATTTATACTGCCCGTTGATACTCCACCCATTACATTATCTGAAATAAATTTCCATTGAGTTGAATTTTGAAAATTATCCTTAAGAAGGCTATCAGCAAAGCTTTTATTTGTGAATATTGTCATTAGTATAAGCGCTATATATAATATTTTTTTCATTATTTCAATTTATCATATTATTCATTATATGTTTTATTTATTAACCAAATAATAAACGAAACAAAACTTTCACTTTTTACAATGAACCATCTAAAATATACTTCAATATTCTAAAAGCTTGCTTTTGGTCTTTAGCAACTGCCGACGCAGAAGCATCTACTTCTTTAAGCGGATGTTGATGTTCATCACTATGTATAACTATTATAGATTTATTTAATGCTGATGCATAACCTGTATCAAATGCTGCATTCCATTGCTTATATTTTTCACCAAATTTTACAATTACTAAATCGCAGTCTTCTATAGATTTTTTTGTTCTTATAGAATTGATTTTTGCCGCTTTATTATCTTTCCAATAATTTTTTTCTTCAGGGCCTAAAATTTCAATTCCACAATTATCGGATGACTCATGATCAGTAACTGGAGATGAAAATTTAACATCTAATTTTTCTTTATAGCATAACTGGATAATCTCTTCTCTCCAATCAGAGTGAATTTCTCCTGATAAATATACGTTTAACATTCTTTCTCCTTAATCTAAAGATAATCTATTATAGGGTATAGTGGCTTTTAAATTAACGTTTAATATAATTCTAAGATTATACACAACCTGTTGGTTTTGGTAGACCACCATATTTTGCAATTATTTTCATAGGTCCAGACTTAAAGACTTCGTATAATTTACTTGCTTTTCTGTCCATATTAAACTCTTTTGCAAAGTTACGAACTGCAGGAACAGTTCCTGTCTCACCATACATTTCTCTTGCCTTATCAATATATGTTTTAATTTCATCTGTAATTTCCATACCATCAGATTCCGCCATATGATACATAACTTCTTCTGACCAGTCGTCTATGTTAACTAAAAAACCATCCCCATCTCTATTTAGATTCATAACGTGCTCCTTAATTTTTCACTATTGTAATATAAGTTGATTGTATTATCACTCTTGAGTGATATTTCTTAGAAACCTAACAAAATTCTTCTTAATTAACCAAACAGCTAGCAAAAAGAATCCTTCTTTTTTGCCTTTCAATTCAAAAGAATGTAAATTATTGCCATGCAAAAAAAGAAAATACCAAGAAGTGAGCCTCCTACATTTTGGGAAAGTCTAAAAATATATCTTTTGGAGATTATTATTGCATTCGGTGTAATATATTTTCTTTATTGGTTAACACTATATTATGTTGAAAATTCTTAATCTTTTCTAATTATTTTATGATTTAATTTTTTTACTATATTGGCTTGGCAGTTGGCAATGGTCTATAAAAAACCGTAATGAAACCTATTTTATGAACTACAACAGCATTGAGCTGCTGTTCTATTTTTAAACATTGCTCAGCACACTCCTCTTTATCTGCACCTCTAACACGAATCTTAATTAGTTTATGAATATTTAGAGCATTGTCAATCTCAGCTAGAACAGCATCTGTAAGACCTTTTTGGCCAATCATAATAATTGGTTTTAGCGTGGATGCTTTTTTCTGTAATAGTTTTCTTTTATCCTTAGAAAGATTTTGTTTCATAATTAGTTCCTTAATTTATATATACCTATAATTTTATCATGCTTGTTTGATAAATGTATAAAAAGACCCATCCTGTGAAAGCAAAACTACTCCACCGTTACCGATTGCGTTTGGTTGAACATGGTGGTTGTCGTCATCATCATATTGTACCTTCTGGGTTTTCTTGGTTTTATTATTTTCTTGTTTCAAACCTTGCTAATATATAACTATATTGTTTATCACCAACTAACTTATCTGTAGCAGGGTTGGATCGCACATAAAAATCTTCCCCTTTAATCCAGACCGGTTTGTCCGATGCTTTACACTTTACCCAGAGAATCTTTTTTTCTTCTACATTATGCAAATTAAACTCAATGTATGGATAAAACTCTTCACCTATATAATCTTTGATAATATTTTTTACATATTTCAATAAATTATCATTATTATTCTGACCACCTTGTTTAAAAAAGGTCTGCATTTCATGATCAAGTCCCACAACTTCTTTTTTATCACTTATGCCTACTAATAAAGAACCTCCATTTGTATTCAAAAATGCAGCAATTGTTTTAACCCAAGAATCAGTTATGTATTGCTCTCTTTTTTTTGTTCTTAAGCAATATGTAATGGTCTGCTTAAACTCGACAGTTTTACTCTCATCACTTAATATCAAATTTTTTATTAATTCATCACCAGTTGCAAGGTTAAGACTTACCAACAAAGTTCTCATTTTACTCAGACTGAATTGATCTGAAATTGGGTTTTTCAAAATATTTTCACCTAAATCTTTTACATTTTTTTGCAATTTATCTATATCGGAAACAATACTTATTAATACTTCCTGTTCCTTTATATCTGGAACTCTGACTAAAATTTGCCCTGCTGATTTTTTACTTAATCTTGGAATAACAACTGAACCCATCTTATCTATTTCAAGTTGCCTGAATATTTTTCCATATGAAGAATTTAAATAATTTTTAAGATAGGCAGGTAATATTTTATCCGTATCAATAACTAATTGGATATAATTATGAGGTTTATTTACAAACTCTTTAATTGATAAGCAAGAATTTTGCTTACCAATTAATGGCATGTATACAGTATCATCTAACTCTTCAAAATTCTTTTCTGGTTTTCCTCCTCCCCCTAATGTTTTCATTTGTGCACATAAATCCTCTAGTTTCATACTTCCAAATTTTTTATAATCTCCATCAAGAGATTTAATTTTTTTATTTATATTATAAACATCTATACCTTCAAATTTTCCCGGTTCAATCCAAATTCCATCGTTAATATTTTTTAAATTGTAGTCAATAAATATAGATTTTTTTTTATCTTTTTTATTAAACATATTATTTAAATCAAAATAAACGTTTTTACTATCTTCAATACTTAAAATAAATTCTTTACTAGTTTTATTCTTACTAACTAATACCAATAAAGGCACAAGTCCTGTATATGGTCTTAAGAAATTTTTTGGGGGGATTATGATTGCATTCACATAGGAATTTTTTTCCGCAAGATTTTCTCTCAACTTATCAATTACGAATGTTTTTTGATAGGGAAGAGACATGAATAATCCAAAACCATCATTTGACAGCATATCAGCACTACCAATTATGAAAGATGTGCTTGAGTCTGTTTTTGAAACTTTTTTCCAATCTCCTGGGAATGGTGCCCTATGAGATATTCCAAAAGGAAAATCTCCGAATATAAATTTGCAATCATTGATTTTTTTTAAAGGATCTTTATAGATGTTCCATTCTCTATATTTTGTATTATGAAATATAATTTCTGAGTCCAAATAATCATGCGACCCTTTTATATAATTGACTTCTTTAAAATTAAGAACACTTTCTAGTGAACAAATTATGTTTGAAATTAAAAGACTACTATTATAATCAATAAAACGAGGGGGTTGACTGGTTAGGTCATTCCTAAGCAAATCTCGTTTTTCCCAAATAGAGGAAAGTTTATCTTGGTCAATAGTTTTCATAGTTTATTTATATTAAACAATAAACTGTTGTTTGTGTAATCAAATTTTTTTCTGAGAGAACTGACCCATCCTTTCCATACTTCCTTATTCTACTGTGACTGATTATTCTACTTTGGACAGGGTGGTTATCGTCTTCATTATACTATATCTTCAAGTATTCTGGTGTTTCATTGGGTAAGAGAATTTCTGGGATTGCTGGACGAGCACGAATAAAATGGTATAACCACACATTATCTGATGGCACCCAACTAGATTCCTCATTGTATACTTGTGTGTCCAGAATCTTTCTAAGTACTTCAACTTCCTCTCTTATTAACCGCATCACATCATCATAATTTTTTTTAGTAACTCTTGCGCCTAGAGCATCATCAATTGCCTGGTTAACTTCACCCTTTATGTTTTGCATGGCACAATCAAAGGGATGTGGTGTAACATGATTTTCATATGCCTTAATTCTATAATAGATCTCTTTACGATAACCCTTATCTTCTCTGTCTCTTTT
>Ga0209632_10001976_pt1 | contig 20019 bp, 18 predicted proteins | sample COG_10_FD_184754 | JGI IMG/M metagenome (GOLD analysis project Ga0209632, IMG submission 184754) | Pelagic Microbial community sample from North Sea - COGITO 998_met_10 (SPAdes) (version 2) | ecosystem: Environmental > Aquatic > Marine > Neritic zone/Coastal water | place: Helgoland, sampling... | reverse complement strand
TCAGGGTAAGACCGCCCGTCTATCTTGAGAATAGACTCTTGTCGGTCTAGCACAACACTCGGGCTGCGGTCAGATGCTTCAATAGTCCATTTTTCCATTACCAACAAAACTACAATTTATTGACTGGAATATGTTTAACTGAATTTTGATAATTATCTGAGCTCAGGTTTTATATGAAAACATGAATTAGGGTGAAACTCGACCAACGACATGGAACTAAAATTCTAGTTAGACAGTATAAACACAGCAAACGTGTAGAAAGACATGAGAGTAAAAGGCATTTTAACGTACGTTTTTGTTGTAGTCGCTTTCTTAGGAACTTCAGCTCAATCATCAGGAATTACTTCTGGAGATTCTCTGAATATTAGAGACGCAAGCAATCAGAAACAAGGTTGGTGGAAGGTTCTCAATAACGATGGGAAATACAAAGGATACGATTCCAATCAGTTGGTTGAAGAAGGTGAGTACCTCAACAACAAAAAAACGGGAGTTTGGACGAAGTACTACCCTAATGGCAACAAGAAACACGAACTAACTTTTGCTAATAACATTGCCAACGGTTATGCTAAAATCTATTATCGCTCGGGACAATTACAGGAAGAGGGGATTTGGAAACTGAACAAATGGCAAGGTCAGTACAAATACTACTACGAAAATGGGTCAATGAAGTATGATTGGGACTACAACGCTTCGGGAAAGCGAGAAGGTCAGCAGAAGTACTTCCACGAAAATGGCGTGTTACAATATTTGGGAGATTGGAAAGGCGGAAAGGAAGCAGGTGAATTAGTAGAATACTACGAGGATGGTTCGATAAAAGCTAAACGTTACTTCGATGGCGGAAATGTAATTGCCGAGAAAACGGTCAACTTAGTTTCAGGAAAAGAGTTTGATGATAACGTGAAAAAATATTCTGGAAAACCAGTTCCGAAACAAGTAGCTCGTGGCCAGTTTGTAGATGGATACAACAAGCTTATGAACCCAGACGGAACTGTTTCTAAAGAAGGCACTTTTAAGGATAAGCGACTAATTGATGGTAAGGTGTATGTTTACGAAAACGGTCAAGTGGTTCAAACCATCGTTTATGAAGACGGAAAAAGAAAGGGGGCAGAAGGCGTTCAGTAATGGGCTAAACCTATCTTTGTAGCTTATGCTTAAAAGAGAATGAGTAGCAAGCTGCATTTTTACAATACGATTTCTAGGAAAAAAGAGGAGTTCATTCCTGCAAATCCACCGTTCGTGGGAATGTACGTTTGTGGACCAACCGTTTATGGTGATGCTCATTTAGGTCACGCCCGCTCGGCCATCACGTTCGATATCGTTTTCCGATACCTGAAACATCTTGGCTACAAGGTGCGCTATGTGCGCAACATTACCGATGTGGGTCACTTAGAAAATGATGCGGATTACGGAGAAGATAAAATAGCGAAGAAGGCCCGATTGGAGCAGTTGGAGCCGATGGAAGTCGTCCAATATTACAAGGACCGATACCATCGAGAGATGGATGCGTTAAACAACAATCGACCGTCTATAGAGCCCCAAGCTTCTGGACACATTATTGAGCAAATTGCCATGACAGAAAAGCTTCTGGAAAATGGTTTTGCTTATGTTTCTGAGGGTTCGGTATATTTTGACGTGGAGAAATATGCAGCCTCGCATCATTACGGAAAACTCTCTGGAAGAAAGATTGAAGACCTTCAATCGAACAGTCGTGATCTCGATGGCCAAAGCGAAAAACGCAGTCCGCTGGATTTTGCTCTTTGGAAAAAAGCATCTCCCGAACACATCATGCGCTGGCCTTCGCCTTGGAGTGATGGTTTTCCGGGATGGCACATCGAATGCTCGGTCATGAGCAGCAAGTATCTCGGTAATTCATTTGACATACACGGTGGCGGATTGGATTTATTGTTTCCTCATCACGAGTGTGAAATTGCGCAGTCGGTTGGTGCCAATGGTGAAGAACCAGTGCGTTACTGGTTGCACAATAATATGATTACCCTTAATGGTCAGAAAATGGCCAAATCGTTGGGGAATACGATTATGTTACACGAATTCTTTTCTGGAGACAATGAGTTGCTTGATCAATCGTACGACCCATTAACAATCCGTTTCTTTATTCTTCAGGCCCATTACAGAAGCACGTTAGATTTTGGAAACGAGCCGCTTCAGGCTGCTCAGAAGGGATATTCTAAACTGAAAACGGCACTAGCAAGTGCCAGAAGTTTATCAATTGAGTGGAAACCTGAAAGTGATGAAGTTACAGCGTTGATTAATAAATGGTCAGACGAATGCGCTGCCGCGATGAATGATGATATGAACACGGCCTTGACTATAGCCACGCTGTTTGATATGGCATCATACATCAACGGTTTGAAGAACGTTCAGGAAAAGCGAATTCCTAGTAAAGCTCAGTTTGAGGAGATCATAAACATTTTTGCAGCATATTTTGAGGATGTACTTGGTCTTGGGAGTGAATCTACAGGCAGTCAAAATGTGGAGGTTTTAGACGATGTAATGGATGTTCTTCTTGAGTTGCGAACCACGGCTAAAGAGAACAAAGATTACGGAACAGCCGATGCTATTCGCGATAAGCTGAAGGCCATTGGCGTAACCATTATGGACGGAAAAGATGGTGCAGACTGGCAGGTTGATGCGTAGCCTGCTTGTGGCAGTTTTGGTCGGATTGCTTCTGTTTGGTTGCAACACAAATCGAAATTCAAGTGAAAACCTTGTATTACAACAAGCTCCGCAATTCAATGCAGATTCAGCTTATGGGTTTGTAAGCCAGCAGGTTGAATTTGGTCCTAGAGTTCCGAATTCTGAGGCACATCATAAATGTGGAGATTATCTTGTAAGCACTTTAACGCGGTTTGGAGCAGCGGTTACAGAGCAAAAAGACAGCGTTTTAGGCTACGATGGTGCACTGCTTCCCATGCGAAACATCATCGCGTCTTTTTCTCCTAAACTTGAGAAACGGATTTTGCTTGCCAGCAACTGGGATACGCGAGCTTGGGCTGATAGAGGCGACTCACTTCCAAATCTTCCGGCAGATGGTGCCAATGATGGGGCTAGTGGAGTAGGGGTTCTTCTCGAAATTGCTAGATTAATTTCCCGAGATTCTCTTTCAGTCGGAGTAGATATTATTCTGTTTGATTTAGAAGACCAAGACCGCCCAGCATACGACATTAACCCAAACCAGACCGAGCATTACGGTTGTTTGGGAACTCGGTATTGGGCAAATAATTTGAGTGGATATGAGGCCGTATATGCCATTCTTCTAGATATGGTAGGAGCCGAAAAGGCCAAATTTACTTTGGAAGGAAACTCCATGAAGTACGCTGAATCCCTTGTGCGAAAGGTTTGGGGTATTGGAAATAAATTGGGTTATCAGGACTATTTCAGATACAATCGTACTACCCACGTTCAAGATGACCATGCTTATATCAATGAAATAACTGGTATCCCAAGTATTGATATTATACAATACGACCCAAACGGTGTTGGGCCATTTTGGGAACATTGGCATACGCATCAGGACAACATGGCAGGAATCAATAAGCAAACATTGGGCGCGGTAGGTCAAACGTTACTTCAGGTGATATACAACGAAGAAGCCGATTGATGTCAACCAAGCCGTTCTTCACCATCATCACTCCAACGTATAATCGCGCATCTTTTTTGGAGGAGATGATTGCAAGTGTAGCAGCGCAAACGTTTCAAGATTACGAGCATATTATTGTTGATGACGGTTCAACGGATGAAACAGAGCAACTAATAAGCGGATTGAAGGAAAACCATCCTCAAATCTTGTACATCAAGCAGGAGAATAAGGGGAGAAGTGTTGCTCGAAATGTGGGAATTGAAGCGGCAAAAGGCAAATATGTTTGCTTTTTGGATAGTGATGATGTGTGGCTGCCACAGCATTTACAAACCCTAGAAGTAGCCACATCAAAGCAAAAGACTCCTGCTTTTTTTCATACTGGTCTTATCTGGTTTTATGAAGATGGAACAGCCGAACGTTTAGTAAAATATGCGGAGAGAAATTCCTTTTCATCTGATGTTGAGTACGTAATTGCCAATGAGTTTGCACCTAACTGTGTATGTATACACCACACAATTTTAAAAGAAATTCAGTTTGATGCTGAATTATACATTAATGAAGACATTGAACTTTGGGCCCGAATTGCAGCGGCTTCGTACCCTGTAGTTGAAGTTGCCACGTATACCGCAAAACTGCGGGTGCATGAGGGAAATACGCAAAACGTGGTCAAGGACAATATTTCTCCACGCATTAAGGCCTTTGCTAAACTTTTAGGTAATACTGAAGTGCGGAAAAATCTTTCATCAGTCTTCATCAGAAATAATAAACGCGGTTTTTCGGAGTTAGAAATTCGCTCCTTAGAAAACACGAAACAACGCTGGTTGCTTAGCAGAAAGCTCATTTTGTTTCTAATAAAATATCCGGAAGCACCCAGAAATACAGCCAAGGTTGTAACGTTGCTGTACAACCTTCCTGGGGGGCAACTGTTAAAAAGTCTAGTAGCCAAGACAAAGAGACAAGGCGTTGATTAATTTAGCCGACATCGTGCAAGACAGCTTAGTAATCATACCAACCTTTAACGAAAAGGAAAACGTGCAACGGATGATCCGAAAGGTGATGTCGTTGGATAAGAAGTTTGATTTGCTGATTATAGACGATGGCTCCCCAGATGGAACAGGGGCGATTATCAAGAGTATGATGAATGAATGCGAAGGACGGTTGTTCTTAGAAGAACGCTCAGGAAAGCTGGGTTTAGGAACCGCTTATATCCATGGCTTTAAGTGGGCATTGGCACGGCATTATGAGTTTATTTTTGAGATGGACTGTGATTTTTCTCATAACCCTGAAGACCTATTGCGATTGTATGATTCGGCTGTTAACGAACCTGCAGATTTGGTTATTGGTTCGCGCTACATTAACGGTGTAAATGTGGTTAATTGGCCTATGGGTCGGGTGCTTATGTCGTATTACGCATCATCTTACGTACGTGCCATAACGGGGATGTCTATTAGAGATACAACCGCAGGTTTTAAGTGCTACCGCAGAGAGGTACTAGAAACCGTAAGGTTAGATAATATTAAGTTCTTTGGCTACGCGTTTCAGATAGAGATGAAATTCATTACATGGAAATATGGATTTACAATCAAAGAAGTACCTATCATCTTTACCGACCGCACTGCTGGCGAATCGAAAATGAGCGGAGGTATATTCAAAGAGGCTATTTTTGGAGTGTTAGAAATGAAATGGAAAAGCTTTTTTAGAAGCTACAAACGGTAAACTAAACGATTCCGTACTCCACCAAAGCCGGATTTTCTACACATGAAACAATTTCTGTTTTTCCTTTTAGCTTTTTCTCTTTTCTTCTTGTCATGTCAGCAGAAAAGAATGCCAGAAGTGCCTGCGTATCTTATTGACAAAGACAAAATGGTCAAGATTATGATTGATATGCATATCATTGAAACGGCTGCCAACCTTAAAATCTATCCACCAGATTCTGCACAGCAACTATATCAGAATGATTTTGCATCCATCTATCTTACACACGATGTAACGAAGGAAAAGTTTGATAGCAGCATGTTTTATTATGCTACTCAAACAGACCAGATGAATGTGATTTATGATCAAATTTTGGAGGGTTTGTCTGAAATGGAAAGCGAGGTCAATTCTGATCAGTAGAGTATTTATCCTTCATGTATTGCTCGCATACAAAGGCAAACGTTTCGTTCATGTCCCTGAAAGAGAAATCGGGCAGTTGTTTCAATAGTTTTGAGTTGTTGTAGCTATTTAATTGCAGTGCGTGTTGAGCGACCTCCTTGGTAATAAACGGTTTAGCACCTGTAATTATCGAGCGTAGTTTTTCAACTCGCCAAACCACCTCAGTCATCCAACGTTTAGCTTCAAATTTAGGCGGTTGCTTGCCCATATTTGTAGCCAAACGGCCAAACACATCCTTATGCAAACGGTTCTCGGCTCCAACAATAAATCGCTCATTTCTAATGTTAGATTTCATCATTTGAACCATCACCTCTGCGACATCTCGCGCATCAACAAAACAATTTCCGCCACGGGTGTAAAACGGTAAGCCTTTCCAGGTGTTTTTGAAAAGAACGCCTGTACTTTGATCCCAATCGCCAGGCCCGATGATTAGCGTAGGATTAACCATAAATGCATCGAGACCCTCCACCGTTCCACGCCAGACTTCCATCTCAGCATTGTGTTTACTTATCGCGTAAGCTGCATTATGCTTACTCTCCTTCCACTCATTTTCCTCACCTATAATCTTTTCAGAACCATCGCGGCCAATAGCCGCCACAGAACTTACATGGCAAAGTCGAACATTGGGCATATCTAAACAAGCATTTACAACGTTCGCGGTACCTTCTGCATTTACCTTCTGCATATAGGCTTCCTCCTTCGGAATGAATGTTACCGCTGCCGCGCAATGATAAACCTGTGTAATGCCCACCATCGCATCCGTCAAGCTCGGCACATCCAGTACATCACCTTTTACCCATTCAATTTTTTGCCAGAGTTCTTCTGCGTTGGAGTGGTAATACCCAAAGACGTTTACTACCGCATCTCGCTTTTTCTGCGTTCTGTAAATGGCGCGAATTTGGCTGCCATCTTCTACCAATCGCATGAGCAAATGCGAACCCAATAGTCCCGTACCTCCTGTTACCAGAATCATGGCGTAAATGTATGACTAGAGAGTTTTAAAACGTTTGTTCTAAAGCAAATGCTGATTTATACTTTTGCCGGTATGAAAACAATGGACACATTTTCTTTCACTGGCAAAAAAGCACTCATTCGTGTTGATTTTAACGTTCCGTTAGATGCGGAGTTCAACATCACAGACGACACACGAATCCGTGGCGCTTTACCAACCATTCAGAAAATCCTGAAAGATGGCGGAACTGTTATTCTAATGAGCCATTTGGGTCGGCCAAAGAACGGCCCGGAGGACAAATTCTCGCTCATACACCTGGTTGGTCATCTCTCGTCATTGATTGGCGTAAACGTGAAATTCGCTTCCAATTGTGTTGGGGAAGTTGCAGAAAATGCCGTTAGCGTGCTGAAAATGGGCGATGTCCTATTGCTCGAAAACTTACGTTTTCATCCAGAAGAAACAGCTGGAGACCGTTCATTCGCGAAACAGCTTTCGCAATTGGGAGATGTTTACGTAAACGATGCGTTTGGCACCGCGCACCGTGCGCATGCATCTACAACTGTAGTTGCCGATTTCTTCCCGGAAAGCAAACTTTTTGGCTACCTCTTGGCTAGAGAAATTGAGAGTGTGGATAAGGTTTTAAATGACTCTCAAAAACCTGTCACAGCCGTAATGGGCGGAGCAAAGGTTTCTTCCAAAATTTCCATCATTTCCAACCTTATCAATAGTGTAGACAACATCATTATTGGTGGTGGAATGAGCTACACATTTGCCAAGGCAATGGGCGGCACTGTGGGAAACTCTTTGGTGGAAGACGATTACCTAGAAACGGCCAAGCAAATATTCACAGATGCCGAATCAAAAGGCGTGAAGATTCATTTACCAGAAGACACGATTGCAGGAGATGCGTTTGATACCGCGGCAAACAAACAAACCTGCGATACAAACGCTATTCCTGATGGATGGATGGGACTTGACATTGGTCCGAAAACGGAAGTGACGTATGATGCGGTTCTTCAATCATCCAAAATAATTCTTTGGAATGGGCCAATGGGTGTTTTCGAAATGGAGTCATTCCAGCACGGAACAAAAACTGTCGCGCTTTCTATCGCAAAAGCAACCGCAAATGGAGCGTTTTCCTTGGTTGGTGGAGGTGATTCAGTAGCCGCTATTAACAAGTTTAATCTTGCTGATAGAGTTAGCTACGTTTCTACGGGAGGGGGCGCACTTTTAGAATACATGGAAGGCAAAGAGCTCCCAGGTATTAAAGCTATTCGGGGATAAGGTCGCGGAGCGCGTCTTTCGCCTTATTCACTTTTCGGTCAACTTTATCAAGAATCGAATCCTTGTCAATATCCTCCAAAATAGGTAGGATAAAAGGGGCGACTTGCGTTACTGGAGCGTAGAGGAATGATGCTTCGGCCGCTTCTCCACGATTGAACTTGCTTAATCGTTCGAATCGCGTTAGCATCATAATTACTATGCTTAGCATGAATGTCATTCTGAAAACCCCAAAAATCGCTCCGGCTGCTTTATTTGCCCAACCTAGGGCAACAGCTTTAGCTAGCTTTTCTATGGCTTTAGCAAAAAGATGTACTAGCAATACTACAGCCACAAAAATGATAGCAAATGAAATGATTGGAAGGAACTCATTCGTCAGTTCGGTATTCTGATAGAGATACTCCGATAATTCTTGAGCAAACCGTACTGCCAAGTACACTCCAGCAATAAGCGCTATCAACCGTGAAATTTCCATAATGAGACCGCTGGTAAGGCCTTTATATAGACCCCAAAACATGGGAACGGCTAAAAGTATGTCGAGCCAATTCATTAGTAATCTAGCGAGTAGCCATATTTTTCTGCTGTTTCTACCGTAGTTCGGTTTACTACGCCAAAAAACGTTTTCCCAAATCGGTAGTTTTCTAGTTTCTCCCGTTTTTCTCGTAAGAATTGTTCTCGCTGCGTGCTCAGCATTTTAATGATGGATATATACTCCATCCTTTCGTATTTGGTCTCAGCCAAATACATTTCAAAATCCTCATTTGATAATTCATTCAGACTAGGATCCATGAATTTTGTGTTCTGTTTTAGAACATCTCCACCAGTGGCTTTTAAATCAACCAAATCCCAGCTGGCATTAAGCCCTTGATATAGTGTTGTTGCTTTGAAGAATGACCTTGCTTCAACTTGGTTCTCTCCTTGAAGTTCTGCATCCTCGTCCAAATCTGCTTGCATTTCGTAGCGCTCCAACCCCTCTGAACCGTAATAAACGTAAGTTGAGTTTATCATGTGATTCGCCTCTCTGAGCATTGCCCCATCATATGGTTTTTCTAATACCACAGCTGGCTCTTTCAGACCAATAATATTGAACGACCCGTTTGTGGCAGAAGACATTGCCTTCCATTCGTTTTGCTCCTTGCTATTCGAATAAGTCATAAAATACAATGAGTGTAACGTAATTCCTTTTTCTAGAGCATCACTTACTGGTTTCTTAAACCCAGGGCCAGCAGATGGCTTGCCATTTCCTGCTACAAACATCAACTTAATCGCATTCGGGTCATCAGACCAGTCCAGGTCATTTACAGCAACATCCAAGGCATGCCCCATAAAAAAGTTTCCCGGAGCCGTTACATCCTTAATCTGAAAAAGAGGATACGCAGCCGCATCAATATCATTCGTTAGGTCTGAAATTATCTGTACGTAATTATTTTCCTTTTTAAAACTTGGGCGACCCATACAAACAATTCCAATCCGATAGTTGGGAACGGGATAAAGACGTGCTAATTCGTTCTGTATTTCCCAAAATTTACCACGTACAGATGATAAAATGCCCCCAGTGCTTCCGCTAATGTCAATCACAAACACAATGTCAATAGGAGAGCCATTAGCTACTTCTAAAACATCGTTTCTACCAAACCCATAATTACATGACCCGACAACAAGCACAACAGCTAGCAGAACACGCATTAAATAAGTTGAACAGAAGTTGATGCGAAAAGAGGTAAAGTGCATTTTCGGTGGCAAAAATAATGTTTTGAGTTTTGCAGAATTACTACACTAATTTTGTGCCATGGTTGAATTAGAATTGCAAAAAGAATGGCAAGTGGTGCTTTCTAAGTTGGAGGAGCGGTTTGGAGGGGGGCTTGATTTAGATGCTGTACTCTTCTTAATTGGGGTGCAGGAGCTTGGCCAGGGTCATCGTGAGTTTAAAAAGAATGAAAAAACGGACTTAATGCACATTGCAATCTGTCGGTTGTTAAGCCAGTATGGATACTACGAACTAATAGGAGAAGACGAAGATGGCTGGCCCCATTATAAGGAGTTGGGTAAACTTCCAAGGCTGAACCCAACACAACAAAGCCTCTTAATGAAAGAGGCTATTGTAGAATATTTTAAGGCTACTTGAGTAGAGAGTTAATCGACAATAACCGTCCTTTCAACGGTTTCGCCCTGCTCTAGAATAAGGAAATTCTCAAGGTCTGTAAAGCTTTGGTAACGCACATCGTATTGAATAATAGCATCTTCAAACCAAACAAATTCTGCTTTTCCTTGTGTGTCAGTAATAACAGTGGTGTCAATGTGTTCGGCTCCAATTTCATCAAGGTAAAACCGAACTTGAGCAAATACAGCTGCAACCTGAATTGTATCTCCAGTAACAAAATTTACTGAGTCTTTCAAGACTGTAATAAGAGCCTTCGCATCCTTGTTTTTCTTGCAAGACGAAGAGCTAACAATTAGACCTAGAACAACAAACGGTAAAAAGTATTTTGCGTATTTCATGATATACAGTTTCTGCGATAAAGTTAGACGATTGGTTGATTATTTGGGTAGGATAGTCTCCATTTTAGTGCTTTAACCCTTCTTGAACTAAAAATGATTGCAAGTTGATATTCGAATTACAGGTTATAAAAACACGCAATTGAAGAGAAAACGAACCTTAGAGACAAAAATTTCGTATTCATGGAATGTTTTTTGACTAACCCGAATAAAGCAGCTGAAGAAAAATATCTTTGGGGCAGTAAGTAAAATTTACAAAAACACACTAAACAAGTTACATTATGAAGAACATCATCTTAATTATGGCAGCTGTACTTTTTACTGTCGGTGGTTTCGCACAAGATAAAAAAGAACCAATCGTGCTAATTAGTACATCCTACGGAGACATCAAAGTGAAGCTTTACAACGAAACACCGATTCACAGAGACAATTTTTTGGAATTGGTTAAGACGGGTAAATATGATGGTTCAATTTTTCATCGTGTCATCAATAAATTCATGATACAAGGCGGTGGAAATGATGCCTTGGGAACGATTGATAACCGTCCGATGCTTCCTGCCGAAATAAATTCAAAATTCATCCACAAAAAAGGGGCACTTTCAGCTGCCAGAACTGGAGATCATGTGAACCCTGAAAGAAAATCGTCTGGTTCACAGTTTTACATTGTGCAAGGACAAACATATCCAGTGGAGCGTATGGATCAAATGAGTCAGCGATCAGGTGTAGAATACACAAACGATCAAAAAACGATTTATGCTACGTTGGGCGGAACACCTCATTTAGATATGCAGTACACTGTTTTTGGTGAGGTAATTGAAGGTTTGGACGTGGTAGATAAGATTGCTGCTGTTGAAACACGTCAGGCCGATGTGCCAGTTGACCCAATTCCAATGAAAATGACGCTTGTCAAAAAATAATTCATTTGTTCAAGTCATAATTAAACAGGCCGCCAATTGCGCGGCCTGTTCTATTTTTGCCCCATGCTAAAGAAACTCGAAGACTACGAGAAACAGATTCAGGAATTGGCAATTGCTAGCAAAGAAGACCTTGAAAGTTTTCGTCTGCAATTCCTTTCTAAAAAAGGAATTATACCGCAGCTTTTCACTGCATTTCGCGAAGTGCCAAATGACCAGAAAAAGGCTTTCGGTCAAAAGTTGAATGTGCTCAAGACTTTAGCAGAAACCAAGTTCAAAGAACTTCAATCCGAATTGAAATCAAGCGGAACAAAGGTTTCTGATGATATTGATTTGACAGTGCCTCCATTTCCATCGGAACTCGGAACTCGCCATCCTATAAACATGGTTCGGAGGGAAGTGGTTAGTATTTTTGAACGTATTGGTTTCACCGTTTCTGAAGGGCCCGAGATTGAAGATGATTGGCACAATTTCTCAGCCCTGAATTTCCCGCCAGAGCATCCAGCAAGAGATATGCAGGATACTTTTTTTGTGGACAAAGACCCAGATATGGCTTTGAGAACGCATACGTCTTCGGTTCAGGTTCGGGTTATGGAGAACCAAAAGCCACCAATTCGTACCATTTCTCCAGGAAGAGTTTTTAGAAATGAAGCAATTTCTGCCAGAGCGCATTGTATCTTCCATCAAATTGAAGGGTTATACATCGACAAGAACGTTTCGTTTGCGGATATGAAGGACACGTTACTCTATTTTGCTCGTGAGTTTTACGGGCCGGAAACCAAGATTCGCTTGCGACCGTCTTATTTCCCGTTCACCGAGCCAAGTGCTGAAATGGACGTGTATTGGGGCTTGGAAACGGAAGCAGATTACCGAATTACGAAAGGAACTGGTTGGTTGGAAGTACTAGGTTGCGGAATGGTTGATCCAAATGTGCTTCGATCATGTAATATCGACCCAGAAGAATATTCAGGTTTTGCCTTCGGAATGGGAATCGAGAGAACAGCCATGCTGAAGTATCAAGTGAAGGATTTGCGATTGTTCTTTGAGAATGACAAACGCTTCCTTGATCAATTTAAGACGGCTTATTAAGAGAACTCTGAAATGAAAGACAAGGTAAAAGAGCTGAAAGAGAAGCAAGAACTTGCCAAACTGGGCGGTGGAGAAAAACGAATAGAATCTCAGCATGCCAAAGGAAAGCTAACAGCTCGCGAGCGGATTGCTTTGCTGATGGACGAGGAGAGTTTCGAGGAGATTGGCATGTTAATCACACATCGATCGGTTGAGTTTGGTCTGGAAGGACAAAAGTTCTTAGGCGATGGTGTTGTAACTGGATATGGAACAGTCCACGGTAGGTTAGTGTATGTTTTTGCGCAGGATTTCACGGTTTTTGGTGGTTCTCTTGCAGAAATGCACGCTGAGAAAATTTGCCGGATTATGGATTTGGCGATGGAGAATGGAGCGCCTGTTATTGGATTAAATGATTCTGGCGGAGCGCGTATCCAAGAGGGAGTTGTTTCCCTTGGTGGCTACGCGGATATATTTTATAAAAACACACGGGCTTCAGGAGTGATTCCACAAATTTCTGCGATTATGGGACCTTGCGCAGGGGGTGCGGTTTATTCACCAGCTCTTACCGATTTTGTGATGATGGTGCAAGACAGCAGCTACATGTTTGTTACTGGTCCTAATGTGGTTAAAACCGTTACGCATGAAGAAGTTACATCTGAAGAACTAGGTGGCGCAAGTACCCACTCAACCAAATCTGGCGTAACGCACTTTTCTTATGCTAATGATTTAGAGTGTTTAGAAAACCTGAAAAAACTTCTGAGCTATGTTCCGCAGAATTGCGAAGAGGATCCGCCTTCAATTCCGTATCAAACTTCAGACGAAGCGCGGACTATTCTTGATGATATCATTCCGGAAAATCCGAATCAACCTTACGATATTAAGGAGGTAATTGAGCAGGTTGCTGATAAGAATTCATTCTTTGAAGTTCACAAGGATTTTGCTGAGAACATGGTTGTTGGTTTTGCTCGGTTGGGCGGAAAAAGCATCGGAATTGTAGCCAACCAGCCTGCTGTTTTGGCTGGTGTTCTTGATATTGATGCATCAACCAAAGGTGCACGCTTTGTACGTTTTTGCGACTGTTTCAATATTCCTTTATTGGTTTTCGAAGATGTTCCTGGCTTCCTTCCGGGGACCGATCAGGAATGGAATGGTATTATTTCCAACGGAGCTAAACTCCTTTATGCTTTTAGTGAAGCGACTGTTCCGCGTATTACGGTCATTACCCGAAAAGCATACGGTGGTGCTTATGATGTAATGAACAGCAAGCATATTGGAGCTGACATGAATTATGCTTGGCCATCGGCAGAAATTGCGGTAATGGGAGCAAAAGGGGCAGCCGAAATTATCTTCCGGAATGAAATAAAAGCGGCTGATAATCCAGAAGCCAAGCTCAAGGAAAAAGAAGACGAGTATGTTGAACATTTCGCCAATCCATATCGCGCAGCCGAAAAAGGATATGTTGATGAAGTGATTCTACCTTCAGACACGCGTAAAAAGCTTTTAAGAGCTTTTGAAATGCTGAAGAATAAGGCAGCAACATTACCTAGAAAGAAGCACGGGAATATTCCGTTGTGATTTCAGTTTTATTGGAGAAGGTTAATATGCCTGATACAAAAAAGGAGAGCATCATAGCTCTCCTTTTTTGTTGCAAACGGTGTAGCCTAAGGCCAAATCCCGAGGTTTTGGTAGCTCACGGCTACTTTGTCAATTGCCTCAACAAATGCTGCGGTTCTCAGGTCGTTTATGCCTTTTGTGTTCACCATTCTGTTACGTATGTTGTCATAAGCCGTTATCATGGTTTCTTCTAGTCCGGAATAAACAAGGTCTTTTTCGTCTGCTCCGCGGTTGATGAGTTTCGCAGATGCATCAGAAACTTTTGTTCCGCTCGCTCCTTCAATTGCATCAAGAATGTTCGTGTTCATGGTTGCTCGATACCTTTTCTCCATTCTTCCAAAGCGGACGTGAGATAGGTTCTTCAACCATTCGAAATAAGATACGCTTACACCTCCGGCATTAATGAAAATATCGGGAATTAGAATCACACCTTTCTTGAGCAAAATCTGTTCAGCTTCGGGAGTAACAGGACCGTTGGCTGCTTCAGCTAATATTTTGCACTTAATATTAGCAACGTTGTCACTGTTTACCTGATTTTCAAGCGCAGCAGGAATTAGAATGTCACACTCCACTTCTAGTGCTGCTCCAGGGCTTCCTAAGTCGGTTGCTCCAGGAAAACCAAGGATGCCATTGTTTTCTTTCTTGTAAGCTAAAAGGTCGTCAGGGTTAATTCCATTTTCATTGAAAATAGACCCATCCCATTCTGAAACAGCGATAATTTTCGCACCACCATCATGGAAGAATTTTGCTGCCCAGTAACCAACATTTCCCATTCCTTGAATAGCAACGGATTTTCCTTCAAGGCCAACTTCAAGGCCAAGCTTGTCCATGTCTTCCTTGTAGGTGCACGCATGGCGTACACCGTAATACACACCTAGGCCTGTAGCTTCAGTACGACCAGCAATTCCACCATGTGAAATTGGCTTTCCAGTAACACATGCAATTGAATTCAAATCTGTAGGGTGGAAAGTGGCGTATGTATCAGCCATCCAAGCCATTTCGCGCGCACCACTACCATAGTCTGGTGCAGGCACGTCAATTCCAGGACCGATGAAGTTCTTCTTAATTAGCTCAGTTGTGTATCTCCTTGTGATTCGTTCTAGCATTCCAACGCTAGCAAGACGAGGGCTAACCTTAATGCCTCCCTTAGCGCCTCCAAATGGCACGTCAACCAGCGCACATTTGTAGGTCATTAGAGCAGCTAGTGCCATCACTTCGTCCTGATTAACATGAAAGCTGAAACGGATTCCACCTTTAGTTGGTTGACGATGATGACTATGCTCTACTCTATACGCCTCAACAGTCTCAATTACTCCCTCATCGTTCTTAACAGGAAAACGCATGCGATAAACGCTGTTGCAGTACTTTATCTGCTCTAGCAGAGATGCGTCATGCTCTAGAAACTGCGCTGCGTGATCGAAGTATTTAAGTACATCTCCAAAGAAGCTGTGCTCCCTTTTTTCTGTAAGTACTTCAAGTGTTCTAACTCTCTTCTTTGCCATGGTTGCTTTTCATAGTTGGTAATGCTCCAAAGGTGGAAATTTTATTTAATCAACAAATTGATTTCTAGCATAAACACGGAGAGCATCTCAATAGTTCTTAAAATGAAACAGCTCGTGCTACAATAGCACGAGCTGCCTACAATGTCACCCGTATAATCTAGAAGGTTACCGAAAGCTGAAGTTGAGTGGTACGCGGTGCGTTTATTTTTAATGGACGAAGAGCATAAATGCGATTTGCTACATTCTTAACAACAACTCCTAAATTGAAGCGCTCTGATAGACCAAAAGAAGCACGGAGATCAAAAACATGATCACCAGAGTCATTATTTTCCCTAAAGACTCTACCTCCAAAATTGAATGCAGCAGCATCAGAACCCGGAGGCGCAGTTTCACCCAATGCCTCAACCGTATAGAATATCTTATCTACGTTTTTCATAAAACTATAGAATCTGTAGGTAAGACCTATAGATAACTTCCTTTTCTTCTTAATAGTAAAGACAAACTCTACGTCAGCGTTAACCAAATGTTCAAACCGATACTTTAGAATCGGAGATTCTCTGAACTCCTCTTCTGCAGCGGCCAATTCATTGCCCGTTAAACCAAACAAAGTTGATGAAGAAGATAGCTGTGTCTGCTCTTGATTATTATTGTCTACTCCATAAACAAAATCCGGGTCAAGCGATTCCGGACGTGAGTATGTATAGCCAATTAGCGTGTTAAGCGTTAGCCATTCGGTAAACTCACCGTTTCCTATTAAAGAAACATCAACTCCATAGACGCGAGCGTTGCCTGTGTTCAGACTCTTAAATGCTGTTCCAAACAAACCGTTGTCTATTGCACCGAAATTTCCTGCTGTAAACTCCACGAAATTCTGATAGTGCTGATAGAACCCTGCTATATCTAAATACCCAAGGAATTTTCCAATCTTAATGCCTTGTCTTAAACCAACCTCTCCTGCGTAACTTCTCTCTGGTTGGATGTCTGGATTAGGGACAATTGGGAGACCGCCAACTGTTGTGAAAATATATCGCTCAGCTATTGTTGGGAATCTAAACCCTTCTCCAAAGGATGCTCTTAAATAGCCCTCCTTCCATAATCGCGTGTTGGCGCCAATTCTGAAAACCGGACGAATTATCGTGTCACGGCTGTTAACTGAGAAGTACTCGAAGCGTGCGCCACCGTTCACCGTCAACCTGTTCCAGAACTTCTTGTCCAACTGAACATAAACAGCTGCATTCGTGAAGTTATTTTTTCCATCTCCATTCTCGTTTCCCGCATACAGATTGGCCTCGGAAAATGAGTATTGTGCCATAGTACCTGTGGTAATGGTAAAGTCTTTAATGTTTGCAAATCGATGAGCGTACTGATACTCTCCAAAAAACACGTAGTTCAGATTCTCTTGGTTATTGTCATTATCATTATTCTGGTGAAAAATGCGGGTTCTAAAAGTATGCTTGGAACCACCAATACCTGAGTAAGTGATAAACGGATCAATGTTATACGTGGTTTGAATCGTCTCAGTAATTCCTCCAGCGAATGGGCGAAAAAGACCCTCAGCAGAATTTAACCACAGGTTACTCCCTGCGCCTCTGGAATACATTACGTTGAAATTCAACCCATAGGCCAGTCCAGGTTTTGACTTAGACCGCTTTCTAATATTACCATTAAATCGAAACCTATTCTGATATTCTTTTAGTGGTCTGGAATACACTGTATCTAAAACAGTTCCTACGTCATCTGTTACTTCGTCAATGATTCGCCCCTCTCCATTAATAAGCGTATCAACAGGTTCAAAACCAACATAACCGTTGTCAAGAAAGACATTACCGCCAAAAACCAGATCCCACGTTCCAACCTTTCTTGAATGAAAGAAGTTAAGTCCGGAGAAAACCGGAAGTTCATTTGGGTTTGTCCATCTTGCTCCATCGGCTGTCTCAGGTACCTCGTAAACACCAGTAAACAGGTTAATCTTAGTTTTAGGTTTGTCTTTAGGATAAGCGGTTCGGATATTGATAATACCATTCAATGCTGAGGAGCCATACAATACCGATGATGCACCCTTAATGACTTCAATCTGCTCCAGATTTTCCGTAGGCAAGAAACCCCAACTCGGTCGCCCAGCATCACCAGAAAGGATGGGAAGGTCATCAACTAACAAGGTCACCCTAGATCCTGCACCAAAGCTGTATCCACTACCACCTCGTATTTGAGGTTCGCTATCAACGATAGTAAGACCCGGTGTTTGCTCCAATGCATCTTCTGCGCTTGTAGAACCTCTACTGTCGATAATGTCTGGTTTAATTACAACTACAGAAACGGTAAGGTCTTCAACCTTTTGCTCAAACTTACCAGCTGTTACAACCACCGTTCCTTGCTGAATTGAAGCCATGCCTAGCTGAGCATTTAAACTTGTCGTTTCACCTTTCTTTACTGAAACACTAAGGGTTTGCGGGTCATATCCCATAGACGTAATGAGAACCTTCTGTTCTCCTACAGGAAGAATAAGCGAAAAATTACCATCAAAATCAGTAGCAGCACCTCGCCCTTTATCGGCTTCCCAAACAACGCTGGCGCCAATAATTGTTTCGCCAGATTCCTTGTCTTTAATTGTTCCTTTTACTGTTCCAGTATCCTGTGCAACAGAAAAAAGAACTAAAAGGGAGAGAATTGAAGTAGTAAATATTCTTTTCATGTGGGTAAATTCAGCAGCTTTAAGGCTAGTTTAGAATCGTGGCGAATATATTAATATTTGAATAGTTGAGCGCGCAACAAAAGACACTATATCTGATAGCCCTCAGTAAGGTAGGGGGTGTGGGTGATGCACGCGTGAAGAAACTGGTAGCTTATTGCGGTGGTCCGAAAGAGGTTTTTGATAAACCCAAATCTTTTCTTAGCAAGATTCCAACTATCGGAAATGCCATTGCTAATGCTGTTCATTCCAGTAATGTTTTAGGCGTGGCGGAGGCTGAACTTGAGTTTGCGAGCAAGAATAACGTCAAAGCCATTTCTTTTTTGGATGAGGATTATCCTCAAAGATTGAAACATTGCCATGATTCTCCGATAGTTCTTTATGCCAAAGGAAACGGGAGCGTCAATCCGCAAAGAGCAATTAGCATTGTTGGTACGCGAAATGCTACGCGACAAGGAAAAGAGCTTACAGAGTCAATTGTACAGGAATTAGCCAAGGCTGATGTTACAATTGTTAGCGGATTGGCGTATGGAATTGATGTAGCAGCGCACCGCGCCTGTCTGAAATTTGATGTGCCAACAATTGGCTGCTTGGCGCACGGTTTGGATAGGATATATCCTAAAGTACATGCAAACACGGCAACAGAAATGTTGGAAAACGGTGCGCTGATTACAGATTTCCCTATTGGCACCAATCCCGATAGAGAAAACTTTCCTAAGCGAAACCGAATTGTTGCCGGAATGACCGATGCAACCATTGTTATTGAGGCTGGAATAAAAGGTGGCGCACTAATTACTGCCGAATTGGCTTTTGATTACGATAGAGATGTATTTGCCGTGCCTGGCCGGATTGGAGATGAGTATTCTGCAGGGTGCAATAGACTCATAATGAGCAATAAAGCCGCGCTAATTACCTCTGGAAACGATGTTTTGAAAGCATTAGGTTGGGACGCTTCTACCGATAAAACGAAACCACAACCTCAGACCAAACTACTTATTGACTTGACCGAAGAACAGGAAAAAGTGGTTTCTGTATTACGTGAGAAAAGCCACACTATTGATAGGCTCACTGTACTTTCTGGTTACCCTATGAGTAAAGTGGCATCTATTTTACTGGAGTTAGAATTTGAAGGGGTAGTCAGTAATCTTCCTGGAAAGGTTTATAAACTTAACTAACGCAGCGTTTTCAACGCAGCCTCTATGGTTTTATCTCTCTCGTTGATAATTGGGTAGAACCCATTACCATTCCATTTGCTGCGAGCGACCAGCGCTTTCAGATTATTTAACACCTCTATTTTCCCTTCTCCCGCATCTTCCGCAGAAACGTCCTTGCCTTTGGCGAAATCAATTAAACTTTGATAATCGCTTGGTGAAAAGTTGAAACGGTCTCTAAAATCGGTGGCTGAAGTAAACTTCTCCAACTCAACCCTATTCTGAGAAGAGTAATCCAATGCAAACTCGCGCATTAAACCAGTATTTATAAGTTGACGGTGAAACTCGGAATAACTTGTCGTATCCAACGGTACAAATACATCCGGAATAATACCGCCACCTCCATAAACAACTTTTCCACCAGGCGTTACAAAGCGCTCTTTGTCATCTACCGAAATACTATCGGCTTCGTAAAGCTCTCCGCTCTCAATTCGGTCATAGAAATCTCCATAGTAGTCATCATCCTTACCGTATGGCCGTTGAATGCATCGTCCTGTTGGTGTGTAATATCTGGCAATGGTTAATCGAACGGCCGACCCA
>Ga0209632_10001968_pt1 | contig 20042 bp, 20 predicted proteins | sample COG_10_FD_184754 | JGI IMG/M metagenome (GOLD analysis project Ga0209632, IMG submission 184754) | Pelagic Microbial community sample from North Sea - COGITO 998_met_10 (SPAdes) (version 2) | ecosystem: Environmental > Aquatic > Marine > Neritic zone/Coastal water | place: Helgoland, sampling... | reverse complement strand
ATTGATGACCGAAGATACGTCCCAACTTCCTATATTGGAATTAAATGTCGTTTTACCGTTGAAAAGATTACTCATATCTGTAACCGCACTCACGTCCCACCCACTTATATCTCCATATGTACTCGTTGCGGTTGTTTCATCGGAAATCCAGTCATTTACCGCTGTTTGTAGTTGAGATTTAGTAGTAGGACTAAAACTCATTATATAAATAATGAGTTATATAAATAATGAGTTATATAAATAATGAGTTATATAAATAATTTATCTAAATAATATTCATGATATCGTTTAACGTCTTACACGCATCAAAGGTGTATATGAAGCGTTATGTTCATCGCCCCCATTCTTCAAGTCATTGTAATTACGGTTCATCGCCTGTTGTTTTTTAAATGTGATATAATCCGATGAATCATATACATATTTCACATTTCCCGAAGCACCGGGAACACCTGTATCGTCGCAATTATCATTCTTTGAACCAAGATATATTTTGCTTCCGGCCCAACCAATGGAACTCTTACTCATACCATTTGGTCCACCACATTTGTAATTTCTACGTCCAAGGAAATCACCTGCATGTGTAGCAACACGAAAAGGTGTATTTACACGTGCGTGTCCATTATATGTACCACCATTCATTGCGGTATTCCAACTATTGCGCAATATAGAGCGTGTTGCGGATTGTTCTCCATCTTTAAAATTCGACAATGTTTGCGTTGCTGAAAATCCATTATAAGGTCCTCCTAATACTGATGAACTCATGTTATTATATTATATCGATATACTTTTATTTTTAACAATAGAAAGTGTTACTAAATATATTTATACTATATATATGGAAAATTTAGACGATTTTGATGATACATACAGTGAAATCGTATATGATTCAGATTGTATTCGGAAGAAAAGTAATTGGACTAAATCAGACCCGAATAACAAACTCGATTCCGACGTCTTTAATCCAAACTTATTACTAAAATCTATCAAACATAAGTCCCCGAAATTACACGCCCTTCTCACAAAAATTAAAGAACTTGATCGCGCCGACATGAAACGCGATAAAAAACATTATAAACATTTCATTTTTTGTGACGTAAAATCAAGTAACCAAGGTGCTCGAATGCTCGCATCCGCATTTGTAGCAAGTGATTTTAATTTAGGTTATAAAGCGGAACGAAAGGGCGGAGTTCCTGACGATATATCGAGTGAAGAACAAATAAATAAATTATCTGGAAGACCAGATACTCCTAGACCTCCCAATTCTTTGGAAATTCCGAAACTTCCTAAATATTTCGGATCATTGGAACAAATATTGGAAGATGAAATGGATCTAGATGAAAGTGAAAAAATCAGTAACGACAAAAAAACACCTAAACAAGATGCTTCAGTGAAACGAGGAGGAGAATCAACACCTCAATCAAAACCAGTAAAGACTAAAAAGAAATTTAACAAAATAGAATTATTAACCCACAATGAGTTGAAGAAAACAAAGGGTAATAATTTTTACTTACTGTCTTCGGTTGATATATTTGACCAACCCATTAGTGTGATGAGTAAAAAAGATATGTTAGCGAATTATAACAGTCGTCCTGATAATGTTCATGGCGATAATATTCGTTTTATTATTATGGATAGTGGATTTAAAGAAGGTATCGACCTATTTGATGTGAAATATGTTCATATTTTCGAACCTCCGGTGAATGCTGCTGATAAAAAACAGGTTATTGGACGTGGAACACGGACGTGTGGACAACAGGGATTGGAATTTCATCCAACAAAAGGATGGCCGCTTCACGTATTTATCTACGATATCGGTATTCCTTCACAAATACAGGATCAGTTCTTGGACTCACCTAGTGTCTTTGATTTCTATATGAAATCTTTGAATATGGATATGAATTTGGTTAATTTTGCCGAGGATATTGAACAAACCGCAATATTTGGTTCTGTTGATTATGAATTAAACAAAGCCGTTCATGAATTTTCTACAAAAGTACATAGAGGTGGAGGAAGAAAAATTATACCAAATGGACCTCCTGTTATAATAGACCCGAACTCAAATTCGATGGTGACTCTTTTGTCTGGAATGCGTGTTCCCGGCATATCATTGGGCGATATGTCTCACGACAAAATGCGTCGCTATATTCGCGATTATTACGGTGATACAAAATGGGAAGATGTGAAAATGGAAAATTTATGCGAGGACGCTTCTGTAAAAAGAGGAGGGTCGCGAGTAATTTCATATACACCCACACAACGTTTTGTGAAAAAGTATTTCACACCCCAATGTCCAGTTAAAGGTATGCTTTTATGGCATAGCACCGGAACTGGTAAAACGTGTTCCGCAATCGCCGCAGCATCCGCCAGTTTTGCGAAACAAGGATACACCATTATATGGGTTACACGCACAACATTGAAAAATGATATTTGGAAAAATATGTTTGATTTGATTTGTAATGAAGAAATACGCACCATGGTGGCCGATGGTATTACTATTCCAAAAGAACACAATCAACGTATGAAACTTTTATCCGATTCTTGGAAAATTCGCCCCATTTCATATAAACAATTCAGTAATCTGGTTTCAAAACAAAACAGTTATTATCAACGTTTGGTAGATATTAATGGTTCAACCGATCCATTACGTAAGACCCTTCTTATTATCGATGAGGCACACAAACTTTATGGAGGTGGTGATTTGTCCACGAATGAACGACCCGATATGAAAGCACTACACGAATCGTTAATGAATTCATATGCTATATCAGGAAACAATTCAGTAAAAGTTTTATTAATGACTGCTACACCCATTACCGAAAACCCGATCGAATTAGTGAAATTAGTGAATTTATGTAAACCTCTTGGACAACAAGTCCCCGATAAATTCCCAATTTTTTCCGATACATTTTTGGATGAAAATGGACGGTTTACGGAGGGTGGTCGCAAGGACTTCTTGGACATCATCTCTGGACATATTAGTTATTTAAATAGAGAAAAGGATGCGCGTCAGTTCGCCCAGCCTGTGATTCAAACTATTGAAGTACCCATGATTGAAAATGTCCAAGAAGTCAAGGATATGGATAAGCGTTTTAATCGCGTTTTATTAAACAAGGATATTATCGCATTAAGACAGGCGATTGAGGCTGAAAATGATAAAATAGACGATGATTTTAGAGATTTAGAATCATCAAGGTTTTATGAATTACGCGATATTTGCGAAGAATATGAAGGATTGGTTCAAAAAGGGTGTATTAAAGTAGCAAATGATAACATTCGTTCTCTTGTTAAAGAAGCAAAAACACATATCAAGGGTATCAAAGATAAGGTGAAAGAAATTCGGGATGAAATCAAAGGCAAGACTGAATATAAAAAAGGTGTACTTACTGAAATTAAAGAACGATATGAAAAAGATCCTGAAAGAATGTCCAAGTTTGTGAATGGAATGTATAGTGTTTTGAAGTATTCTTGTGTGAAAACAGTAAAAAAAAGCCGAAATATAGAACAAATGATTGAAACCGATCCTGGAATAAAACAACTCCAGACTCAAATAGATCTATATGATGAACGAACCGATACGTTTAAAAGGGAACTTAAAATTATGTTAGAGAGACATCGTATAAAGATGAAAGAAATGAGGGAAATGATCAAAACAGATGAATTAAACCGCCTCGAAAAATTCGTTTTAAAAGATAATTTAAAAATTGAACGAGGGAAATACAAGTCTCATAGAATCACACGAAAAAAAGAAATTACAAAGGAGGGCCGCGATATACGCAAATATCGAACCAAACTATCCAAACAAATCGGTAAGATGAAAACCGAACTAAAAAAAGAAATTCGTGAAGATATTCGAGACCATAAATCGGAGAAAAAAGAACGCAAACGGGCTAAAAAACAACTTTATAAAACAATGCGTAAACAGGGGCGTATTCGTGAGGAATTTAAGGAAGGTATGATTAAAGACCTTGTTAAAAAATACGATGCGAAAACAAAGGCCGATTTTTTATTGGCCAAACCGGATTTAGAAAAAGAAATGGCTGAACGTGAGAGGAAACGAGAAGAAAAAGAGGCTGAACGTGAGAGGAAACGAGAAGAAAAGGAGAAGAAATATGTAGAAAAAGAGGCTGAACGTGAAAGGAAAAGAGAGGAAAAGGATAAGAAAGATGTAGAAAAAGAGACTGAACGTGAGAGAAAACGTCAGGAAAAAGATAAGAAACGGGTAGAAAAGGAAAAGAAACGAGAAGAAAAGACGCGAAAAAAGAGAGAAAAACAATTACGTAAAACGAAAAAAGATAAAACAACGTAATATATATATTATGAGTGACGACGAACAAGAAAATACACCCATGTCTGAATCCCCTTCGGAAAATAAATTTATCGACGAATTAACCATGAAACTTCTCTCAAACCAAAATGGATATGCGAAATATTTGTCCAAGACAGATACAATGAAATTAGAAGAACAAGAACAATTTAAGACAGATTGTTTTGAACAAAAAAACGGGATTTTATCCATGACTCGACATTTATTATCCCACGAAACAAATGATTTCGGTTCAGATGTGAACGAAACATTTAATAACTACGCGCGTATATTGATACGTCATTTAGAAGTGAAACAGCGTTCAGATGAAATCCAAAAAGACTACCATTATAAAAATTCGGATGAAGATGATGAGAATGAGATGTTTCCTTATTCAATGGATGAGGCAGATCCAAAATCCAAGGTTAAGTTCGATCAAATGAATTCCATTGATATGTTTTTAAGAAAAAAATAGGTCTCATAATATATATAATGGGTAAATCGAAAAATAAAATAAAAGCTACTAGACGGAAAAAACTAGCCAGAAAAAAGAAGAATAAAACCAAACGTAATTTGGAAAAAATGAATTGTAATCCTGTAGTCGAGAAAACAAAACTACAAAATAGTTGTTATACACCAGAAGCATTGGAACACGTGAAAACCGCATATAATAGTTCACATGAAGACAAGGTTTTAGCAATAGAGACAGAAGAAGTTTGGGAAGAATTACGCGACAAAATCACAGAATGTCCAAGAGAGGATTGTTGGTTAGACCAGATAAAAGACCCCGATACACGTGTTCAACTCGATAATGTTTTGTTCGCACCCGATCGACCAAAAGAATGGGATAAGGACCCGGTGTCTTGGTTATCTAATTATGATATCGAAGCTGTATTAAAACAATATGAACGTTCGCATCCAGAATTCAAACTTCTCGGACCTTCCGCCATTGATTATGATACTAAACTTGGGGACCGTTGCGTATGGGACGACCTTTGTCGATTATCCCTCTCAAATTTAATGCGTCGAAATAAACGGAAATTAGGAATCGTGTTTAATTTAGATAAACATGATGGACCGGGAACACATTGGGTCGCAATGTTTGTCGATTTGGATGATAAAAAAATTGTTTATTTCGATAGTGCTCTAAATAGTGTTCCACATGAAGTATCGAGATTGAAGCGAGAAATTATAAAACAAGGGCGACAATTAGACGACCCCATCCATTTTGAATATATACAGAACAAAGTATCTCATCAAAATACCAATACAGAATGTGGTGTATTTTGTTTGTATTTTTTAATCACAATGCTAACACGTAAATTAGATCCTGATATGAACCGTCAACTTTGTGGTAATTCAAGTAGAAAAAAAAAGGACATCAATGAAGTTTTGAAAATATTTATGAACAAAGGGTTAACAGATGATATGATGGTTCGATATAGAGAAAAATATTTTAATAAAAAATAAATTTCCCGAGTTATAATATACTTATTTAATGAAAAATAATAAAACACGGAATAAAAAAATGCGAAATAATAAAACAAAGAATAATAAAACAAAGAATAATAAAACAAAGACTTGGGGAGGTAAAAACCGGACTGAAGTAATCGAATATACAGTATCATCCGGACATTTAGATAACAATTTACACTCTAATTTTAGAATTAAAAAAGGCGCTAAATATGATAAATCAGAATCAAAACTAGAATATTTTCATAATCTTATAGCAAACGCGTCACTCGAAATTGAGGAATATATATCAACCATTTTAAAAGGTGAACCAAAAAGAAATAGAAAACATCAGAAGTTTGTATTTACATATAATGACCAAGATGACCCTACAAATGCGAATTCTAGTGATCCAATAAAATGTGCGAAAAAGGATAATGAAAATAAAAAGAAATAAAAGATATAAATAAATAAATTCAAACAATAATAATATAAATATTGTTATTGTGTATATTTAATGAATCTTTATACATTGCCTGAAAACCAAAAATTAATATGGAATACCCTATTGAAAGTTCCTAATTTCCAAGCAATGATCAAACGAGACGCAAATGAATCTGAACATTGGTTTAGAGATATAATTCAAATGTATTATAACCAAAATAAGGGTAGCAATATCGATAAAACAGGACTACGCACATTGAACAAAGAAACAATTGGTTATATGTTGTCTAGTTTAAAACAAAAAGGTCCACCTCAACCGGTGTCTTTTGATAATGGTTCAGCACCATTTCAAAATAATTTCTCATCATTAGAGACAAATACAAACGAAACAAGGGGGTATATTTTAGAGCAAAAGAAAGAACAATTAAACAATCAGTTTCAGAATAGACAACAGGATTACGGTAGTCTATTTGATAAACCAAAGGTTGAAGAAATCGATTTTAGAGAGAAAACGGAAGAAGACAAACCTATTGAAAATATGGAAGAATTAATGAAACGCCAAATGGCTGAACGAGAATATGATGTTCAGAATATTGCGAAACAATTTGAAGAGACAAAAGAATCAAAAGAAGAGGAAGGAAAGGAAGAAAAAATACAGAAAATAGAAACAAATAATGATATTATTGAAAAAATGAGTAGGAAAATAGAGGATTTACAAAAACAAATTAATGAATTAAAGGTGGAACAAGAAAAAATGAAAATCGACCACATAAATAAAAATACAGATGAAATCATATCAAAATTACGTAACATAGATAATAGTAATAAAACAGATATAACTATACGTGAATCAGCCAGTCATTCATAAAATTGATACTATGTGTATGTTTTATATTATATCATAAAACATACACAAGTCACTATGCTTAAAATTAACTATCAACGCGCACTCGAACTACCCACCATCAAATACGGTGAGGAATGGTCCAAGATTTATGGAACTATGAATTTTGCGATTGGGGAACTAGATACCACTAGAGATGAACCCGTATTATTTCAGATTTATGTAGATGTATCAGCATCTATGATGGAGATAGCATCAAAACAACAAACGAAAATGTCTATTGTTAAACATACCCTTGTGAATATTCTCCATCATTTCGCAGAAAACACAACGAATGTTCATGTTCAGATAAAGGGTTTTGATAACCGTATTCACAATTATATTTCCCCGGTTCTTGTATCAAAAGATAATATTAACGAACTACTTAAATCTGTCGAAGAAATTCGTCCAATGAATTCAACCGATATTGGTTTGGTTTTAAACGAATTAAACCGGGATGTAGATACGGAATATTTTAACATACCAAAACGCAATCGTGTTGGTATTGTATTGACGGACGGCGAACCTACGTCTGGTATTTGTAATGTAGATGAATTGGCGGATATTGTAAAAAGCGAATGTTCCTATCATTTCATAGCACTCGGAAATGATCATAATGAGACCCTTATGTATAAATTAGGTCACAAGAATTGCTACACATCGAATTGGTTTATCAGTGATATTGAACACACTGGAAATGTTTATGGAGAGATTATATTTAATGAACTACATCGCGTATATTATGAGAATGTAATCCGCGTTACGGGAGGAAAGGTTTATGATTATAACAAAGGTGAATTTTGTAGTGAAATCGAATTAGGAACATTGTCCGAAGAGACAAATAAAGACTTCCATCTACTTATCGATGATGAAACTATATTTGAAATTACAATCTCGGGCAAATTGTTGGACGGTGATACTGTATATTCGGAAAAGTCACATTGTTCTCCTACTCAAGATGGCGATAATATGAGAATTACAAAACAATTCTTACGTCTATGTGTTCAAAAAATGATGTTTGAAATGAGGCAACAATCATATACTAGACCTCATGAACATAGAGATATTCAGTTCGGAGGATTTGGACTGCATCGGGCAAATGCTAATACTTGTTTCCCTCCGACACCTTGTTACCATCCACCACATCCACCTGTTCTAACACAACTGGGTAATGAACTAGAAGAAGAAGACGTCAAAGAAGAAGACGTCAAAGAAGAAAATGATGAAGATCCGCCACCGCTCCTGGAAGAAGACATCGGATTAAAAGAAAACGTAGACATATTCTATGAATTTATCACAAATTTTATTAAAACCAACGAACTAGAAAAAGACGATTTTATGATCGAACTATTGAAAGATATTAATGTTATGAAAATTGGTCTAGATAACCAAGACGTTTTGAAATATGTATCATCACGTGAAGACACTCAAGGCAGACAACGAACATTTAACACTGCCTCACAATATGAACAAGATAATAGTGGACTAATTCAGAATGACTCTTTAGGAAGACAACCCACTAGTGCGTATAAGACACCTCGGCGATGTGATTTAATGAGAGAAATCAGTAATACTACGGGCCTATAATTATATATCTATATAATATATACTATTATGACCACCTCTCTCTGTAAAGGAAAACGCACGTCTCAACCAAACCGTTGTATTAAAATCAAGGGATGTAAAGTCGCCAAGGGAACAAAACGTTCTTTTTGCCGCAAGAAGCACAATAAGACCAAAAAGGTGGATCGCAAGCCTCGCAGAAAAAGAAGAACCGAAGTATCTCGTTTAAAAGGACATAGTAAGAAAACCGAGCGCGCCCTAAAAAAACTCAAATAATTCGTCTATAAATAATAATTTAGCAAAAGTATATATTATTATTTCTTATTTAGGTATGATATTATCCATTTATATATTAAAGTAATGAGACGCACACGTTCCAAGAAATATATTTGTTACAAAGGTTATGGAGCTAACAAATCCAATAATCATACTGTAAAACAATTCACAAAAACAATGCGTAAACACCATATATACGATTGTTTAAACAATCTTTGTTCAGAAACAAAGGACAAACGGGTATGTGCTTTAAGTCGTAAATGTAATCGACGGAATAAACGTAAACGAAAATTTACTGCGAAAAAATGGGTAAAATGGGCACGTGCTCATTATGGGAAATGTGAAAAATAATAATTTAGCAAAAAATCTATATTATTATTTCTTATTTTGTAATAATAAAAATGACGCCATGACGTCTTTATTTTTCTCCGCATATTGCTCCGTTTGTAACTTGGACTGATATTCTTTTCGCATCATACGTTGCTGCATGGCCTTTTCTTGTTCTTGTAATAGACGATCCGCGTGTTGTTTTTCAAGAGGTTCGTATGAATGTTCACTGCGTGCTCTGTTAAATTCTTCAACTGACCCATATGTCTTGATATTATTAATGTCTTGTTCACTCACCGCCAATACACTTTGGTCACGATGAACTTTTCGCAAATCATCGAATTTCAACTTACTAAATGGATCACTGGTCATATATTTGTCTTGAAAGTCATCGTCATCATAAAAGTTATTACTTGTAGCAGAATCCTGATTTAATGACTGCACACCATTGTATTGTATCAAACCATTATTTTGGTCTTTTATTCTCTGAAAGTTATCATTCATCGCTTGTTTAGACATCTTTTCTTGTGGGACATCATACGCCGAGTTTTCTTGTTTAAACCATTCATTCCGTTCAGTATTTGGTCTCACGCCCATTTGGTTTGCTTCAAATAATTCATTGAATTTCTCTTGAAAATTATCGGATTTCATTTCTTGGACATTCTTCGTGATTTGTTTTGTCGTATTTGTATCTTGGTCATTATAATTGGGTTCATATGCTACATCTTTTGGCTGAATCGACCGGTTTTGGCGATTTTGATTATCAAAAAACTGAACAATTATATCAAATGCCTTTTTGTAAAACAGGAAATATTTCGCATCTAGTTTCGATTTATCGGGATGTAACATTAGCACTTTCTTCTTCGCCACCTTGAGATTTTCTATCGAAATATCATAACTATCGAGGTCAAATAGTCCCATTATCTCATCCAGTGAATAAGACTGTATAGTTAAATTATGGTTTGGTATAGACATGGATTACTAAATATTAATACTATAAATTATTCAAATAAATGATATTGTGAATTCTCACGTATATTTTTTTTGACGATTTTAAAATCCAATCAATATTATATGAATACGTCACAAGATCGTCATTCGTCAGGGGGAAAAAAACGAGGCAGAAGGGGGAGAAAGGTTACCGAAAAGGAGCTAATGGATGAATACAAATTCGAAACTTCTCATAACAGTGTTCAGGAACAAAAAACAATGTATGAGAATATTCAACATTTATCACAGCGTGAACAAGACCTTTTTGAACAAAAATTTGCCGTCCCCAAAACAAAAGCCCAAGAAATTTATTCTTCAATGTTACGTAATAAAAAAAAAAAAATAGTCATCGCAACCGGACCCGCGGGAACAGGTAAAACGATGTTTGCTACTGAAGCAGGCGTCCGCAATTTTTTATTAGGAAAATGCGAGAAACTGATTTTTACAAGACCCTCTGTCTCGGTTGATGAAGATCTTGGATATTTGCCCGGTACACTTGAAGAAAAAATGGCCCCCTGGGTTAGACCTATATATGACGTATTATATCAATTTATAACACCAAAAGAAGTAACCGAATTATTAGAAGAGAAAATTATCGAAATTTCACCTCTTGGATATATGAGAGGTAGAACGTTTAAAAACTGCTGGATTGTGGCTGATGAAATGCAGAATTCCACTACAGCACAGATGAAAATGTTGCTCACACGTTTAGGTGAAAACAGCCGTCTCGTCATTACAGGTGATTTAGACCAACATGATAGACCAGATCTGAAAAATGGTTTAGAAGATTTCTTGGATAAATTTAGAAATACCCGGTCAGACAGTATTGGGAGTTTCGAATTTGAAAATCAGGATATTCAACGTGAAGAAGTTGTGAAAGAGGTTTTGGATATTTATGGAAGGGAGGGTCTTCCTCAAGATTATTTAGATGCTATTAATGACGACGATAATGACGACGATAACAATGAGAAAATGTAATAGTCGATTTATTCAAATGTATAAAACTATTATATTGTTAAATTATATAATGGTTTTTAAAAAAACAGGAAATTGGTTAAAAAATAATATTGGACTTTCCAAATTACTAGAGAGCAAATTTGTTTTATATTTACTTGTGTTGATTGCTATTGTGAATATATATAGTTACGCAATGGAGGATGAACCTGTTTATGCCGGTATCATGGTAATCGTCGGCTTCCTTTCTACGTTTTTCAACAAAAATATGATTGTTATTATATTTACCAGTATCGCAATTACCAATCTCGTACGTTTTGGTATGGAACAATATAATAAAGAAGGATTTACAGGAGATTTATCGCAATTGGACAATTTAATGAATCATATGACGAATGATGATGATATAGCGAAACCCTCTGGTTCACCTCAAGTCGACACCGACGAACCTGTTCCTGGTGAAATCGACTATGATAAAAATGCTACATTAAATGAAGACCCTACAAAAAGAGATGCTGAAATAGACAAATTTATCAAAAATTTAAATCCTGCTGGTTTATTAAAAAAAATGGAGACTGGTGTTGATAAAAAAAACGCTGCTTTAGCAAAGGATAAAATTAATTTAGCGTTGAAATATACTGATAAAATTGCTAACGAAGAACAACGCAACGGTGTAGAAAAATTACTTAATATACAATTAAAAATGTTGGACCATTTACTTACCATTTCACCTATTGTTGATGAATTTAGAGATGTAGTCCAACTTTTAAAACTTTAAATGCCGATTTTATTATGAGATAATTATATAAATACTTTATTATGGCCGCTTTAATTCCTCTCCAAGCAATTAATACCGCATTGAACGCAGCCGGACGCGGATTAAATATAGGTGAATTAGTCACATCTATTAGCAATATTGGTATCGACATCATTAATTCAGCCCGGGGTGCTGGACAATATATAATGGGTGCTTATAAAGTCGGTCAAAATACATTAAGTCAGATTTTTAGTGCTCTGAAATGGGCTGGATTATTCGCATTCTTTTTTTCTACCATTTCTATGTTAGTTCTTGGTGGTAAAAATTGGCTAGACGGTTTATCCTCCCATTTAAATTGTGCTGGGAAAGAATTTAAAACTGGTTGGGAAAATCAGGGTTATATTATGGGCATTCTAGCAGAATGTTCTTGGAGTAAGTTTGAAACATTTCTTAATGGGTCATGTACTCGTTATTATATTATTGATATGACGTTTGGATTACTATACGGAATCTTTATCGAACTTCCTCTTATTCTAATACGTGCTATTTTAGGTATCGATTTACAGGCATTGATCGATATCTTTTGGAATCTTTTTATTGTACCATTGGATTCAATGTTTTATGCTTTATCTGGATTTCATATCATTAAATGGGACGACGCAATTATTAAACGCTGCTACCGTTGTAAAGGCAAATATACATTCGCGAATGGTCGAGAAGTTACTCTTTATAAGACTTGGGCTGAATGGGCTTCCCTAATGAATTGTTCTATCGAACAAATTGTTTCTGGATTTATGCGTATTTTCACTACACTCATTCCTAGCCCAAAATGGGTGGCTTGGATGAATGGTGATCACAAGCGACCTCCCGATTGGAATCCTAAAGTATTAGGTTATTAATTTTTTCATTACGTAAACATTATTGTGTAGCATTATTATATAAATATAATAATGCCTCGTGGAGTTAAAAAAACTTGTATTCCTGGTCTATTCTGCATTGAGAATATGACTGTCTTCTTATTATTTGTTCTATTGGTCACAGTCGTCTATATGTATTACACTCATCTCATTAAACCTAGTTTAGAAAAAACTTCCACCACCTCTTTCTCACAACCTATTATTATTGCTCCCCCTATTAATACAGAGGTTGCTACTACCCATTTAATACCTATTCCTACACGCACAGTTGATCCATTAACGGATATCAACGCACCTCCTTTGAAAAATGAAGGGTTTGTTTTACCCATTAATATTAGCACACAGGGCCCTGAACTGAATTATAACCAAATGGGTATTTTAACCAGAGAACAAGGCAAAGATGATATGATATTACCTTTAATGGGTCGTAGAAGTTCGACCGGTCGTGATAAATATCAATATTATACCATGTCAAACTCTTCCGGAAACATTAATACAAAATTACCCGTCAGTGTGAAGGGACGCAGTTGCACCTCTGATTTAGGGTGTGATGAGATTTTCAATGGGGATAGTGTCTATGTCGAAGGATATAATGATACCTTCCGCGCCACTATCTACGAAAACGCACTTTTTAAATACATTCCTCTATAAAAAAATAGAATTATAATATAAATGTCTAATCCTAATAAACCATGGAGACCTCCAGTCGGAAGTAATAATACCACAAATAAATGTTGGCTTAATGCGCCTCTATACGCATTATTATCAAATAAATATATTCGTGAAAAAATTGATAATTTTAAAACATCAGAAGGTGTTGATGCCGACGTATTTGATATATTATATGTAAAACGGAATAAAGTTATTGAAGAATTACGGAAATTTATTGATGATAAAACTGTTTGGAACCAAGCTAGTTATAAAGCATTTTTAAAAAACACCCAACAACTAGGAGACGTTAACATAACTGAAATACAGATAGGAGCCAATGGTGGGTTTGATGATGCTAAAAATATATTAGATAGATTAATTTCATTTATAAATGACTTCGTGTTGATTGATGTTAATGATAATAAGTTGAAAGCGACCAAACACACCGGTATTTATCCCAAATATACGGATAAATTAATATCAGTTGTGTCCAGCACAGCTTGTATGAGTTTGAACCAAACGGGAGCAAGCCATTTTTTTAGTTATGTTAAAAATAATACAAAATGGTTTAAGGTTGATGCTGACATACGGGGGTTCGAACCAATAGAACTAGAATATAAAGACATACTTGCTAGTTTTTCTGGTAACATACATAATACTGCTTATCCTGTATGCGAATATAATAAGTCCAGAGCTATGTATTTGATAGAATTAGTTGAACCTAGTGAATTATCAAAAGTAGAGAGTTGTAACTATAAAGATGGAAGTGCTATAAATCAACGTGATATAATAAAAAAAAAAGGTGAAGAACAACAATATTTTGTTACTTATGCTGGTAAAAAAGAGGATGAATTCGGTAATACTATTTGTCCCAAAATAACTGTTATGCAAGTAAATACCCAATCTGATTTCGATTTAGCGTATAGAATCGCTCAAGATAAAAATGTCGATAGACAATTTATTGAAGACAATAATTCTAAATTAATGGATATAAACAGTGCTGATTTTAATGAATATGAAAAACAAACAAGTGGTTTTACAGAACAATCAGTAGCACCAGTAGCATCATCACCACCATCGTCACCAGTAGCAGCAGCATCATCATCATCATCATCATCAAAACCAGCATCATCAATACCACCAGTAGCATCAATACCACAACCAGTAGCAGTACCACCACCAAGAGCAGTAGCATCCAAACCTCTTTCGATAATAGAAATAATGAAAGAATTGGTATCTGAACCAGCACCACCACCACTACCAGTAGCAGAAGCAGCAGACCCCCTTTCGATAATAGAAATAATGAAAGAATTGGTATCTGAACCAGCAAATGGAGCAACAACTGGAGCAACAACAACTGGAGCAACAACAACTGGAGCAACAACTGGAGCAACAACAACTGGAGCAACACTCACCAATGAAGAAGTCGTCGAAATTATAAAACAGTTAAATGAAGTTTTTAGTAAAGTTCTGGGTACTGGTACTGGTGATGGTGATGGTGATGATGATGATGATGATGATGATGATGAGGACGAGGACGAGGAGGAGGAGGAGGAGGATGAGATGGACCAAGAGGGAGCTGAGGAAGGAGAGGCCGATATTGTGGGGGAAGAGGAGGAGGAGAAGGAGGAGGAGGTTCAAGGAGAACCAAATGAAGTGAAGGTTCAAATATTAGACCAAATGGTTGATGGGAATAATGACGTAACAAGTGAGGTGGTAAACGAACATACGATTAAAGTGCCTCCCATATAAAAAACGAAAAAAATAATATTTAGAACGAAACTATATCTAACTGATTTATATATAGTCTAATATGAGTAGTTTTGATTTAAGTAAACCAGTTGATACATCAAAATCGATATCATTTAATTATACACACATTGAGTTAAACAATCCTCGACATTATCCAGACACCAAGGATATATCTTCTGAATGTGAACACACATCATCGTCTAATGTAACAATTACAGAGGATAATATAAAAAGTCAATTTAGGGCAACACAAGTCTATATTGTTGGAATCGGTGGAGATGCTACATCAATCAATCAAATAAGTGGTGGAGATCATGGACAACTCATTATTAAAAATGTAGATATAGCAAATGGTACGGATATTCTTTACATGTGTTTTCCACTAGTAGTCACAAGTCCTGGTCCATCGAATAGTGGTATTGATGCTTTAATACAAGCCGGCATGTCCAATACGCAAACATTATCAGCTGATTTTAATGCAGCTATATTCGCAAAAGATATACCTGAAGTGAAGTATGTTGAATATACAAGTAGTACTTTAGGAACAGGGGCACAAGTAGTCACATTCGCCCATCCTATAAGTATACGCTCACAAGAATTACACGCTATGGAATATAACAGATCATTTTTCGACATTCAACCAAAGGATTATTCAATTTTAATACCATCTACCCCCGGTGAATGGATGGAATGTGATTATGTTCCCATTGACTCGGAAGAAGTTGAGACATATAATCTTCCAGTAACTAGCAGTCTTGTCCAAGATTCCGCCGCACATAATTCATTAAAAACAATGTTTATGTATATTTTATTTCTACTTTTCACTGGATTGAGTTATTCAATTATACCCGCCATCTATCAATATATATTATCGTTTCTTTTCGTAATATTTGATACAAATGGATACTCGGCTAGAACGGCATTTATGGGCAAGTTTGACGCAGTAATGAAAGTTTTGTTACTAGCACTAATAATAATGTTTTTCTGGATGGGACAACAGTTTATACTTTATGGTATAGTCATCTCAATCGTAACCCTACTCGGATATATTATAATTAGTTCCAAGAAGTCGAATGATACGAAAGATGACTTTTGGCCCATTAATGAAATTGAAAAGGATGAAGCAAAATAATAATAAAAATATAAAAAAACGGTTCAAGTTTTTTATATTTTGATGAAAATTTACATGCGAGAAGCACCAGGAACACTCGTTGCTACGGGTTTATAACCTGTCTGTAAATATTGGATAGGTTCACTGCGACCGACAGGAGCATTGTCTCTCACAACTTCCTCTTCTAGTGTAAGAGGTTGGTCAGCACCGACATCTACATTGCGGGGCTCCTCTACGGGGGTTGCCTCCTCTACCTGCGTTCTAATATTTTCACGCTTTTCCATGTCCGACTTTGTATGCTGAACATAGCGAGTTGTATTTTGAACAACAGCACTGCGTCTTAATAGAGTATATGCGACCAAAAGATAAAGGACACCTAAAGCAGGGTGGGAATATAAAAATAGTGATACAGTAATACAGAAAATTACAAGTAATCCTAAAGGTGACTCTATATAAGGCGACATGGCGCTAGGTGTAGCAATAGGAAAAACAAGGTATAACATGAATACAACTAAAACAAGAATTTCAGCGGGCTTAATCGTTTTGATTAAATTTTTAAAATTCATTATATAGGATATAACGATATTTTCCTCATCGTGGGAATAAATACAAAATTGAAAAAGTATAGATATAAATTAATATACTTCAATAATTATACTAAATGTCTCAACAATGGAACCGGCGAAAAAAAATGAATATGCGCGCGAAGGCATCCGTGGAAAAAAAACGATTTGAACTTACCGATGACTATAAAGAAACGATACGTAATCAATCCTATTTGGGGAAAAAAGGATATACCATATTACGGTCTTCATTAAGTGATGAAGATCAAAAGATTTTACACGAAGAATTAAATGTGAAACCTGTAACTATCGGTCCGGTATATAATGCACAAACAGACCAAGGTGCTTTTCCTGTCTATCGTGAAAATGCTAAAAAAATTTATATTCCACGATTTTATGGAATTGAACGATATGGATTACCTAATCGTTCGGAAATTACACAAGGAGAAGATATAAATGTAGAATTTCCTAAATCTTTGCGCGATTATCAAGACAAAATTGTTGATGTCTATATGAACCACGTAAAAAAACCCATATGTGTTGGTTCTGAAAAAATAGGTAATGGGGGTATTTTAGAGGTTCCTTGCGGTCGGGGCAAGACGGTCATGGCTCTGAAAATAATTTCATTAATACAAAAAAAGACACTCATCATTGTTCATAAAGAATTCTTAATGAACCAATGGATTGACCGTGCTGCCGAATTCTTACCAGGCGCACACATCGGTAAAATACAAGGACCTGTATTTGACGTTGAGGGTAAAGACATAGTCATTGGTATGCTGCAAACATTATATGACCGCGCATTACCTGAAAACGCTTTCGATTGTTTTGGACTTACCATTATTGATGAGGTTCATCGTATAGGCAGCGAACAATTTTCCAAAACACTCCTTCGTGTAGTAAGTCCCAATATGCTAGGTATTTCGGCAACTGTAGACCGAAAAGACAAACTAACATGTGTTTTATACATGTTTATTGGACCGAAAATTTATACAGAGGAACGTAAAGACGAAGACCCTGTCTGTGTTCGCGCAGTGGAATATATTGCTTCTGACCCACAATTTAATGAAACAGAAACTGATTTTAGAGGACAGACAAAATATAGCACCATGATTTCGAAATTATGTGAATTTGGTCCAAGAAGCGATTTTATTGTGAAAATTATGAGCGATTTATTTATCGAAAGTCAGGCGAATAACAATGAAGCACAAATTATGGTATTGGCTCATAATCGGTCTCTTTTGAAATACTTCTATGAAGCCATTACACATAAGGGGTTCGCCACTGTTGGCTATTATGTTGGGGGTATGAAACAAGTCGACCTTCAAGAAACCGAAGATAAACAAATTGTTTTGGCCACATACGCCATGGCAGCAGAGGCTCTTGATATCAAAAGTCTATCTATTTTGGTTATGGCCTCTCCTAAAACAGATATTACGCAATCTGTTGGACGTATCTTACGTGTGCGACACGATAATCCTATTGTAGTCGATATTGTTGACCGGCACGACATCTTTCAAAATCAATGGAAACAAAGACGGCGGTTTTATAAAAAGTGTAATTATCGAATATTATCCACAGATAGTGTTCGATATAAAGGGATGAATATTGACTGGGCAAGCGATAAAACTTGGAACCACGTATTTGACCCAAAAGTTCAAAAAATGGGATGTGGACCTATCGAAAAAAAGAAATGTTTGATTAATATTGCTGATTTAGATATGGATACAGAGGTTTAACGTTTATGTCTTCTATTACGTGTCTTGCGACGTCCTGTATATGTGCGTTTTTTCATTGGTTTCTTTTTATCCTTATTCTTGTTGCGAATTGTACGGTTCTTTCTTTGTTTTGAACGACGTTTTGATGTTCTCTTTCCGCCACATTGACCTGTATTGCAACCAGGTATATTTGCTTGGTCATTGCTGTGGTAGTCTGAAGGGTGATATGTTCCTCCTCTTGTTAAATATGACGGGTTAGTATCGCTTTGATAAGGTGGTAACACGGTATCAGACATTATATATTATATATTAATCAGATATATTATTGTGTTTTATCTAAATCACTATCGTTGACTATTACGAACGATAGTGATTTATCTATGAATATACGTGTTTAACGTTTTTGTCTTCTCTTACGTGTCTTACGTGTTGAATGACGTTTTTTTGTTGATTTCTTTTTATTTTTCTTACTCTTTTTAGAACGACGTTTCATCGTTTGTTTTCCACCTGCAGCAGAACCGCAGCTAATGTTAGTCAAACTATTGGTCATGTCGTGAAAATTGTTTTCGAACGCAAGGTGAATGGGGGTTTTGCAATCTGAATCCGCCGTCTCCTTATTAGCCCCCTTACGAATCAAATATTTGGCCATTTGTATATTATTGTATTTGACCGCAATATGGAGGGGAGTTTGACCGTTTATATCCTTCGCCTCCTTATTAGCCCCCTTATTAATCAAACGTTCGGCTATGTCTATATTATCTAGATCGGCAGCAATATGGAGGGGGGTACGACCCTGTTTATCCCTCGCCTCCTTATTAGCCAAATGACTAATCAATGCTCCGACCATGCTAGATTTTTTGTTTTCAACGGCAATATGGAGGGGAGTTTTATCGTTTTTATCCATCGCCTCCTTATCAGCCCCTTCTTTTATCAAATTATAGGGAATATAATCATCGGTAATATGAATGAGAGCAAGGTGTAGGGGAGTATTACCATCTTCATCTTTCGCATTTATGTCAGCTGTATCAATTAAAACGTCGTATAGATCTAGGTTATTATTCATAATAGCAAGGTGGAGGGCTGTATTAATATCATCAACAGTGCTTGTCCCAATCAATTCTTTTACTATATCTTTTTTTTTATTATAAATAACAGCATTATGAAGTGGGGGTAATTCAGGCATCAATAATATATATTATTCAGATATATTATTGTTTTTTTGATTATAGTTGACGGATATGAACGATCGATGGTTTTCCTTCCACATTTTTCATTGGAACCCATCTTCTAAACTTGGGTTTAAATACACATTCAATCGAGAAACGTTTTTTAAGATCGACAAATTTATCGAAACGCGTATCTTGAAATTCATCTTCATCAT
>Ga0209632_10001963_pt1 | contig 20099 bp, 23 predicted proteins | sample COG_10_FD_184754 | JGI IMG/M metagenome (GOLD analysis project Ga0209632, IMG submission 184754) | Pelagic Microbial community sample from North Sea - COGITO 998_met_10 (SPAdes) (version 2) | ecosystem: Environmental > Aquatic > Marine > Neritic zone/Coastal water | place: Helgoland, sampling... | reverse complement strand
ATTTTAAGATAATAATTTTTACAAAGTAACTAATTCATTTAGAAGAAACTATTTAGAAGAAATTCTTTAGAAGAAACTATTTAGAAGATTTAAGTTTTTAAAACTTAATTAAGCTTAATTAAGTTTTAACAAGTTTTATTTTAAGATTTTAAGTACTTAACAAATCTTAATTCAAGCTTAAACAATATAAAGAACTCTTTTGAGACTATAAAATAAATGTCTAAAAAAATTTGTGAAGAATTAAAAACACAAAATGCAAAAATCGTAAAATTTTACAAAGAGCATCCTAGTATTGACTTTGAAAAAGCAAATCTTTTGCTTATATACCTCTTGGACACTGTATTCAATCACATTTCAAATGATTTGGATTCAAATATTAACTCACAAATATTATCATATTTGACTTCTACGAAAAAAGATTTTGATAATCTCAAGGAGAATATATCATTTATTTCAGACACAGTGTCCAAGATGAATATAGACACTATAACTAATATAAATCAGCAATTAGAAGCAATTAAAAAGGAATATGTTTCTGAACTTCGTAATATTGTATCAACAACAAGTATCACTACAAGTGATAAATTATCCACTTTTATTGAAAAAAATAATGTACAACTCTTGGACAAAACTACATTGTTATTGAATGATGTTATTCCAAAAACACAAGATGTATATCAATCCAAAGTTAGAGACTCTATTGAATCTAATATTAAAGACTTACATCAAAAAATATGCGAAGATACAAGTAAAATAGTGAATTCATCATCTAGTGAAAAAACTGTACACAATTTCATTCAATCATTCGACTCTAAATATACTTCAATGTTGCAAACAATACAACAACCATTATTCTCATATGTTTCTGCAAGTGAAGAACGTATTACAAATAATATTAATACTATTAAGGAAATGTCTACTAAATCAATTGTTTCACAAGAAGATGTCCAAGATGAACTTAAACAATTTTTAAGTAAATATAATGCATCATCTAATAAAGGGAAATATGGTGAAAATAATTTATTTTCTATATTAACTACTTTGTTTCCTTCTTCGGATATACAAAATACTACTGGAACAAAGGCATCCGGTGATTTCATTTTAAAACGCTTGGACAAACCCACTATTTTAATTGAAAATAAAGACTATAATCATAATATTAATAAGGAGGAAGTATCAAAATTTATACGAGATATTGATACTCAAAATATGAATGGGATATTTATTTCACAATATTCAGGGATTACATTCAAAAACAATTATCATATTGATATTCATAAAGGAAACATCCTTGTATATATACAATATTGCGAATACAGTCCTGATAAAATTAGAATCGCAACTGATATTATTGATTATTTATATGATAAAGTCCAAGAATTGAATACTGGAGAATCTAATAATATTTCAAAGGAAATCTTGGACGATATTAATGATGAATACCAAACATTCATTAGCCAAAGAGAAACAACCATTACTATATTAAAGGATTTCCAAAAAAAAATGACGACTCAATTGGAATCTATTAAATTACCCTCCTTGGACAAATACCTAGATAGTAAATATGCATCCACAAAACCTAATCTATATTCTTGTGATATATGTAATGAGTTCATTGGCTCTAATAAACAAAGTCTTTCTGCACATAAAAGAGGTTGTAAAAAACGTTGTGTCCAAGTTAATGAACAAATATCTACTTGATTTTCTTATCACCCCAATATAACATCTCTTTATCTCCTTCATGTTTTACTGATAACAACTTACTTCCTAACATAATTCCTTGAATATGCAATAAACCTTCACTCGAGACATACATAATTGTATTTCCCGGCTTTGTTATATCTCTTTCACCATCTTTTTCAATATTTGGTACTGTTTTTACGGAAAATCCACCGTAAACACAACCATCTTCATCATCTATTCTATCAATTACCATACCAACACTACCTATTTCACATGTTGTCTTCGTTTTATCTGTAATCTCAAACGAAATATCACTTCCATAACGCTGCACTTCACCCATTTCCACAGAAGCTTCTTTTGATTTATTCAATAATTCTTCAAATCTATATAAATTACTCTCACGACGCATTGTTGAAGAACTGAATTGGTCGAAATAATAATTTTTATGAGGTTTCAAATCATTACTTTCTGCTATTCGAGTATTGACCAAGTTTGGATAATACTTAGATTTAATAACCACATGCTGTAAATTATTATTTTTTGTTGTTATGTACTGGTCTTCATACTTAATTATCTGTTCATTTGTACCAATTCCAATAAAATTGGTAGATGGGTCTATAAATACATAACTTTTAACATTATTATTCACTACTTTTGTTTCATTTGGTATTATATTATCACTTTTGGGTATGCTTCTTGGACGCTCATTAAATATATTGTTCAAACAAGCCTCCTTCATTTGAATATGAACGTCTTCACCTCGTTTAATAATCTTTACTATTGATATATAGTATCCAACTGACGTCTTATATGAACACAATACCATTTGATTATTAAATAATTCTGTATAATTTTTTTCAATATCTCTCATAACACTCAATGTTATACCCGCCATATCCAAATTACTTTCACGCAATATACATTCTGTTATCAACATCCCATTCCAATGCGCATGTACACCTGAATATATACATCGCAATTGATTATGTTTCTCACTTGTACCATATTCCCATGTTGTTGTCTTTGCTGCTATATGTGCTTCCGCTTCTGTTAAAGCCATTTGTGATGCCTTAGCATTTGTTATTGCTGAATTTGCTACTCGTGTTGCACTTTGTGCAGTCATTGTAGCATCTTGAAACTTTACCTTTGCATATGGGTCTGTCTGTGCACTTTCATATAATTTCTTATGAACATTGTACAAAGCCGTTTTTTCCTCTGAATCATGAATGGCCTCTTCAGCTGTTTTCGCAGATTCCTCTGCAGAATCCTCAATCATCACCAAATATGCATTGGAATTCATAACTTGAGTTATATTTTCCATTAAAATCTTATATTCAGACGAAAATGTATTCAAATTTATAGTATTTTGGGATGTATAATTCTTCATATTGACCCCAGACGATATCATTAACCATTTTTCTGGTTCAAATGGATTTCGTCTCAATATATTAAAATAACATCGCACTCCACTTGTCCACATTCCTAAACCTGCGTATACATACGTATTTCCATATGCCGGTATTCTCTTGGACATATCCACTATTCTCATTTCCAATAACTTTCCCATTTGTGCATATGTTAATCCATCTATTTTTTCACCACCCTCTTTCGACTTTACATGCAAAAGATGTACACCATCTATTTCCTCATATTGTTTACATGAAAATAACAGTCTACAACCATTCACTTCACTCATATTCCTTGCTAATTCAATAATTTCACAATAATTAGTTGCTTGTGTTCTATCATAACCATCATGTAACGTTGTACTTAATATTGTATTAATTGGATTCACATCATTTTGAAGACGTTTCTCTTCAATATCATCATAATAATCTGTTAATAATTTATTTAAACAATATACATTATTCATTGCCTCTTTATAATCTTCTAAACTATCATATGCCTCTTCCAATGAAACTTTTTGTAAAGTTGATTGCATATTGTTTTCATTCGTTGTAGACGGTCCTTGTCTAAAATTCATATTATTTTGCGGAACTGAATTTTTTGCACCCATAATAATATTTTATTAGATATCGAAAACTCAATTTTTACATAAAATTGAATTTTTATATTATACTTATACACATTTAAAATAACATGAATGAAAATTACGAAGACCACGACTGGGATGATGATAATTTATTTGTACCAATTATAAAATCTGCGGTACAATTAAAAAAACTCGAAGAAAGACGATTACAAGAAGAATCTGATTACCTAGTAGCAAAAGATTTGTTTTCAAATGAAGAAAAAAATATTACTCTCGGTGCTCCTCAAAAACATATTACAAAAATACAAATAACTGAAAAGAAAGTATTTATAAAAAGGAATAATATTAGTAATAATGAAGCCAAACAAAAGGAAACTTCTCAAAAAATAAAAGAAACAAAGGAAAAGAAAACAAAAGAAATCGAGACATATGGAGAAAATGAATATTGCGACGAATATGAAGAATACCTAGATTATGAAGATAAATTTTAAAAATCATTTTGTATAAAATTGATTCCTTATACAAATAATAATATACTGTATTACTTCTTGAAATGAATAGCCATTATCAAACTCGCCTTCAATCTCGTATGCAAAATGGGGAAGCCGTAAAGGTCCCCACATTTGAAACATGCAATCATAATCACAATACACGTCTCCAAAACAGACTTCATAAGATGGACCAACCCAAGATGAACCAACCCATCATGAATATTACACCTTTGTCTCATCATTATAATACTCGTTCACATGATAAGGATGTTTCGATTAACTTTGATGAATCCTCCAAGGAATGGAATAAGAATAAGCGTCGCTCTGGACAAATGTACTATTATAAATAAGTTTATTAAAAATCCGCGTATTATGTATATTTTTTTTTAATTGAATCACAAATATCCAAAAATTGTTCTTCTTCTATTTGTTCATCTTCTTCATATTTTCCTTGCAATAACATAACAACTATTTTTGTTAATTCATCATATGATATCTCCAAACGCTGTTTTTCTCCCGTTCGTAAATTAAATATACGTACTGTTCTTGGACTTTCTGGATACAATGTCCTCCATAACCATGCATATATAACTACTTGTAATTGATGTTCTTGACTTATTTTACTTGTACATTTCAATTCCCATATAGAAGACTTTGATAAAATGTCCAAGCGACCACTAAACTTAAAATGCTTTGTATTTTGAAAATAGGGCAATAATACGTTTTGGATTTTTGCTTGTTCTATTTCATGAACATAATGGATCAATTGTTTTTCTACCTCTATATTATTATTTTTTTCAAACTCATGTCCAAGATTTTCATTTAATCTTTGTACGCAAATTTCCTTCATTTTTGGTGTTATCCAATTATATTCACTTTTATCTATTTGTTTCAATTTTGAATATAATTTCTCTTGTGTTGCTACATATACGTTAGCCAAATATAAATAATCATCAGGTGTTTCACATGTTTCAGGTAATTCTTTCACTATTTTCTTTAAATATAGATGTCTATTTTCTCTCATTTCTTGGACACTATGTTGTATCATCTCTTTTAATACATCTTCTCCATCCTTTTTATTCTTTTGTATTTCATCATAATAAATAGCAGGTAATGCAATACCATTTAAGTCACTTACTTCTTCAAATAATCCCATTGATGTTTGTATTATTCTTGGAATATCTAATTCATTCTCCTTTTTTGCTTCTACTTCTATTATAAAACCTCTGTCCAAGATGGGTGTTACAAATTCTATCACATTTTCTGATATAAATTTGATTAAACTTGTTGGTGTTACATGAAATGTTGGTATAATTACTATATTTTCATCTTCTTGGACAGGTCTATATATAATATTTTGAGGCATACCCTTAAAATCTATATATGAACACTGTTTCATATCATATTGTTCGTTTTTCATAAACTCTAAAGGCGATGAACTCTCATTTTGCAATAAATAAAGACAATGTGTAGCACGTGTACATGCTACATATAATGTATTTGGACATATCATTTTGTCCAAGTTTCGTGCATTGTAAAAATATCCTTGGTCAAAACCTACTACAAATACATATTTACGTTGTCTTCCCTTTACTGTATGGAATGTTGAGAACACAACTTTTCCCTCTATCACCCTCTCATCCATAATATCCGACTCCATCATTGGTACATGACACGGTATTCCTGCTTCTGTTAATACATTTTCCATATTTCGTATATGACTATTAGCACCTTTTACTGAATTACCCAAAATGAATATATCCGATGGACTTTCTCCTTCATTCAACAACTTTCGTATTGTATATACAACTATATTTTCTATCATATTCTTTGGTCTTCGTATGTAAACTACCGGAACACCTTCTCTACAAGCAATCAAACGTTTATCACCCAACATATCATTATTCACAAAATCAGCCATCTGGTTTGTAACTCGATAAGATGTCTTTAAGTTACATGATACAAACTCTTTATTTTCCAAATATTTGAAATTTTTCCATACTTCTTGGGATTTTGTTAGAAAACGAATATCTGCCCCTTTGAATTCGTACAATCCTTGCATATAATCACCCAAAATAAGTAACTGAAACTGATGTCCATCTTCTTCACACATATCCTTGGACATCTTTACTATCAATTCAAAATATAATAACGTCATATCTTGCGTTTCATCCAAAACGACTATATCAAACAATGGGATTTTCTGTTTCGGTTTCATATTATTTCGCAATAATACTCTTATTCCTGTATCTGTATGTGCTAATGATGAATAATATTTCACTGCGAAACTATGAAACGTATGTACGTCCAAGTTTTTTAATTCATATTGTTTGACTTTATCCTTTATTTCATGACGTAACATCGAATTGTATGTAAATTGTTGAATAGTTTTACCTGTTAACTCTTTTGCTATAGATAATATAGTCGTTGATTTTCCTGAACCCGCACATGCATCAACGGTTACATTCCTTCCTGACCGCATCTTATCCAAAACGGCCCTTTGTTCATCACTCATTTTATGCATTAATAATATAAATATAGAGTGTTTATGTTTTTTATTTCTTATATTTAAAAAGTGTATAAAATTGAAAGGCTTTTTTTGTTATAATGGAGTGTATAAAACTCTAGTCATTTAACATGTCTTACTCCACTCTTCAACGTACTTTATGTATCAGTAACTTCAAAATGCATTGCTTTGTCTGTGATAAAGTAATCAATCGTGGTGATGAAATTACTCAGACCATTGAATCAGGGGGAATGGAACTCCGTCGTGTTCCTTATACTGGTTCCCGTTGGGTTCACTGTTTATGTGTTCCAAAAAATGAAACGACTCTTTACTTCATGAATGTTGTCGATGAGATGCAAACTGATTTTCCAGATTGCACTATCGAGGAAATCATGGATAGTGTCGAAAATCATGATTATTGGACATTTGAAGATAATAGTCTTCCTGTGTGGTCAATATCACCAATTAGACCACCTAATCCTCCTGTTTCCAATCATCATATCGATGATGAGGTTGACCCAGTGGAATCAACGGTCGATGAAACTCCTTTGGTGCTTGAAGAAAATGACGAATCTATTCGTAGTATCAACGAACTTTGTATTCAAGTCGAAGATACTCTCGAATTGGTCAAGAAATATGCATCAAATGAGCAAAAAATGAAAATAGCACGTGTTCTCTTCGGTTAGACTAAATAAGTAGCTAGGTAGGTAGGTAAAGTAATTAATACTTTTTTTTGTATAAAAAATACGAAAAAAGCGGAAAAAAGGCACAAGATTTAATTATTGTCCGCATAAAATTGAAAGGCTTTTCACACTACCATTGATTAGTAGTCCGAGATGACGTGAAACTAACAAAAGACGGTCTATGTAATGTGATGATATTAATTTGTGGCTTTCATAAATATATATAGAAATGAAAATGTCCACACTCACTTGGAGCATACATAGTTAGTCAATTAGCGCCGTCCGAAACGATGTAAAACTAACAATAGGGTATGGAAGGATAGGTGATGAAGCCTTTAAAGGAAGAAGCCTGATATCCTACAATCCTAGGCGGAGGTGAATAGACACCCGTGGTGGTGCCTAGGAGTTCAAATAGTATGATTGTTCAGACTATTTTGTGACATGGGGAAGGGAAGTAGTGTGGTAAACCTTAAGAGACATCACGAAAACCGAGTCAAAGATGGGAAAACTCACCCTGAATAGCGCTTAAAAAAACCTAGCGTAACAATTCACGCACGGGATTGTTGGAATAGTCTATTATGACGGATGTCTGTTTCAATTACGGGGGTCATAAGAAACTATTTCCTGGGTTGCCGACGGGCAATGGGACATAATATAGCTCGCCTCCTCGTGGTGTGTCCTGGTTAATACTAAATGAGCTTTTTTTTATGTTAAATAAACAGTCAAACAATTATATTGCAAAAAAGGTAGCATAAAATTGATAGGTTTTTTTTACAAAAATGGAATGGACAAAACTCAGCGATTTAGAATGACTCCTTCCACTAACAACACACTTGAGAACTTGGTAAACACCCTTAGTGACCAACAAATGACTCGCACAGAAGATATCATCTGTGCGACCATCTCGTCTCATTACCATGAGAACGCACGCATAAGGATCATAGACTTCTTGAGAGATTCGTCAAAGCGTATGGTCACATATGGGTATTCGTCCGGTGGATCAAGAGCACACATGTTGTACCGCTCCGAAAACGGTAAGCTATTTATTGTATTCAAGACTGCTCAACGTGGCGAACGTGTGTATTACCTCAGGAAGAACTTGTTGTATGACGTCTTCGAAGACCACGAGAACGAAATCCCGGACTTTGATGAACATACAGCGGAAGAGGGCTTCATCTCTCCACCTATGATGATAGGTCGGTCATATTCTTGTACGTAATCACACACGAATATAGACAGGTAAGTTTTGTAGCTAGATTTTGTAGCTAGGTGTTCAGCCTTTTTTTATGTTTTTGAAAAAAACATTTATTGAATGCATAAAATTGAAAGGCTTTTTTTAGAATAATGGAATGTATAAATCACAACTAGAATCATGCAATCAGTACAAACTATTGGAAACTTCGTTAATACCAGAGAGCCATCTTCTCTTAACCCATGTGAAATGCATGCCGAAATGTCTGCGCATATGTATCCATTTGCACAAGTGCAGATAAAAAATTTCTTCGAAGATACTTCTATTGAATCAGTCATGATAGGGACTTCTTCTGGTGATAGAAGAAGTCATATGTTGTACCGTTCAAACAATGGTGTAATATACCAGGTGCATTTCGCCTATGGACAATACAGTGACGCATTTTATCTCACTAAGGGATTTCTTGAATTCATTTTCGAAGGGAATGAGAACAATTGCCCAACCTTTGAGAATCCTGCACAACTTTCGCAGTTGAGAGATATATTCGAACCAACTCCGGGTCCATCTACATCGACATAATATTACAAAAAATAGCTAGGTAGTTAGGTAGAGTTTTATAAGTAATATAAAAACTTTTTTTTTATATTAACTATGAATTTGTTACCTATGGACATTGTTAATGAAATACTTATACTTCATGGGTCTCATGAACACTATAATAAATTTAAACATATACTAGAAGATATACGTATATATGCTACAAGATTCCAAGTTAGTAGATTAGTAATTGAACATAACCAAAAAGCAGCGCAAATGTCTTTTATTGATTTCTTAAAAACTAATTTATCAAAATATCAGCGTATGTCTATTACAAATGATTTAATGTTATATCGTGATAAACATACATCTAATGATTCGTATATTTTTTTTCCCGCCTTTGGAAAAACATGGTGTAAACACATGATTTTATGTTTTAATAAAACATATTAGTTTACAATAATACTATTTTCATTTGCAGAACTTGGACATTAACTCATTTAACTCACTGCAATCACTATAATTTTTACTTAAACATGTTTCATATAACTCTTTTGTCTTTATACAATAATCGTTTTGGATGGGTGCTTTTTCATTAGGATGTAATACCTTTTCAACAATTCCATGTCCTATTGAACTTCCAGTTCCAAAAGCCATACCCTGCATCATTGTGGACCCAAAAGATGGTTTTTCTATTTGATTATGTTCTACTGGTTGTCTAGGTGGTGGTGGTGTTCTCTTTAATTGTCTTCTCTTTCTACTAGCAAAAGGCATTATATATATATTAATATATCTTTATATTCAATCAATGAATCAAAATACACTGGTATAAATCTATTTCCTATTTTTTCTTGTTGCTTTCACTTGTTGAGCGAATTTTTTATTAAATTGTAATCCTCTTAAAAGGCGCATTTGTTTTATTGCCTTTTTCTTGGACGTACATTTCGCCATAACACGTTTTGTGTTCTTATTTTTTACCGTATAACAACGACGTTTTGGTACTTTTCTCATTACATAGGGCATCTTTTATATATATTTATATTTTTTGTTTAACACTTTGGTGCTAAAGGATAAATATAAGCTCCATGAATAGGAAATAATGGAAATAATAACATATTATTTTTGTTAGCTGGATGTTTTTTAACACATTTTTTTTTAGGTACACAAGGTGGTTTTTTCTTTTTACCTTTGCATGGTACTTCACATGGGTCACGAATTACACATAATTCATTTACTTTTGCACATTGCCTCTTACGTTTTCGTTTCTTTCTTATACTTTTACATGGTCCGCATGGTTCTGGTAAGCAATGTCTCGGTAAACCATGTTCAGGTACACATGGTTCAGGTATATATTCGATTGGTTCACATGGAATATTTTGAACTTCTGTAGTTACACACTTTGTTCCATTTGCTACTTCTTTACATGAAGTATTATAAGTTTTTCCAAGACATACTTCATTAGTAGTTGGTGGTTCTTTTACAATATATAACTGTCTATTATAACAATTTTCAGGTACTATTCTTGGTTGTGAATGTTCACTTCGTGTAACACATGGGTCTTTTGCTATGATTGGTTCCTTTATAAAACATGGTCGTTTTAATCTCCAAACAGGATTTAATGTACCAGGTTCTTCTATATATCTTGTTAAACAAGGATGAATATTTGATGATGATGTTTTTATTGGTACTTTATCACAAACAGTAATATATTCAATCGTTAATAGTTTTTGTTGTCCAGGACAAATATCACCCCCAGTTATTTCATTCATTTTACCTGTATCTATTATAATCTCTTTCAAAAAACAATTATCTTGTGCTATATGTGCTTTTAATTCATTCGTAATTTCTTTATTTATTGATAAATTGTATCTAGCTGATACTTTACCATATACAACAAATAAACCTTTCTCTTCTGGTATACAAATGGGACCACTCGATTCAAGTAATATTTTTCTTACTAATTTAAATTTATCATACATTCTTATATATGTATCTTTTGTTAAGCATTCCCAGTTAGCATCTTTACCCATACAATCTTTCATAGTATACTATATTATGAAACTAAATAATACACAAAATTAATTAATCTATTTTAAACCCTTGAAGATTTCACTGGAAAAAAATTATTTGGTATAATATATTTTTTACAAAATTTATAACTCAAATAAAAGACATAGAATACTAAAAAATACAATAATAGTATAATTATTACTGAAAAATTATAAAAATAACTAAATCCTGGTTCGGGTTTTATATCTAATTCAACTAAACGTAATAATTGTACACCACCTTGCCCGAAAATAGACAGCCCTATTCCAAAAAAATTTTCGGTTTTTCCCCAATTCTTCTGATTTTCTGTTTCTGGAAATACTTGATAACATAATGGTGTATGATATGTATATTTATACAAGAAAAATTGGTTTAAGTAAATATCCCAATCCTTAGCATATTCTTTATGTAATAATAATTTTTCTTTCATATTTTTCGAAATAATTAGTGCATGTGTTCCTATTGATAAAAATAATTGATTATGATTAGATAGATTAAATGTTTTTATAATTGGTAAGGAACCCAAATAATATAAAAATTCTGAATTATTATTTTTATTCAACCAATCATCAATGTCTTTCTTATGTTCATCTTCTAATATACTACTGTTAAATTGAAAATCATCTTCTAATATTAAAATATTTGAATAATTATTAGCAATCGAATGGTCTATTATATTTAAATTAGCATCAATCATATCATATGTTGAACATTGCATCGATAAATCTTTTGTACATTTTTTGAAACCTTTATTATACACAATAAATATTTTTTTACTAGGAATATATTTTGTTAACTGTTCTTCAACGTGTCCTAAACGGTTATTTCCCTCCAAATGCAGTATATAGGTAGCATCAATATTTTCAAATAAACTAGTTTCATAATTCCTTTCTTCGAAATTATAAAAATGTGCATTTTTTTTATAATTCATTTATTATATTTTATATTATATTTTAGTCTCTCTTTCGTATTGTTTTTCGTTTATTGGTTTTGTTTTTACACTTTTTCGCAAATTCTTTGATTTTTGGGTCTTTACATAAATCATCTATAAATGATTGATAAAAATTGCGGAATTCTGATTTTCGCGCTTTCATTTGTTTTTCTGTAAACCAGTTAATTTCGATTTTTTCAAACAATCTACTTTCATTTAACATAGTTTTGTCCATAGCATTCCATAAGAACTTATGGTTATTGTTATAATATTTCGGTAAATTAGGGTCGTAATCCATGTAAAAAATATGAATATTATAGCTGTTAAATGTTACATCATAATGCCCACCGTTTTTTTTAATTAATTTACGAATATCTTGTTTATTCCCTAAAAAACCGGTTAATTCTTCTACACCTTCACGTAATGCGGTTTGAAAAGGTGTTTCTCCCTTTTCCAAACTTCCTCCAAAATCCGAATACCCTTTTGCACTGTTTTCCATTGGATTTTCTTTACCAAATAAAAAACATAGCTCGTTTTTTTCATTAAAGGATACAGGCAATATACTTCCGGCCACCATAATATATAATTAGTTTTTTTTTCATTTTAAAAATATATAATAATTTATAATGAAAGTAGCATTATGTTTTTGGGGTCTTACTCGAAGTCTCAAATACACAATATATAGTATTCAAAAATATATTTTAAACGTTTTGAAAATTCACAATATCGAATATAAAATATTTTTACACACTTTTGTTTTTAATTCATCTTATTATAATCCGCGTGCTGAAGAATATAATATTCAATTGGATTTTAATGAATATACTTTATTAGAACCAGATTTTGTTCAAATAGACAACCAAGATGTGATTAAAGACGAAATTAATATAATGAAATATAGAACTCAACCCGACCCATGGGATTCTGATTATATTTGTGTCGATAATTTTATTTGTGCTATGTATTCAAAAAAACAACTCGGTATTATGGTCCAAAACAGTAATATTCAATTTGATTATATTGTTTATTTACGTCCAGATGTGAAATATTATAGTTATTTTGATAAACATTACTTTTCTTTTGCGAATCAGTACAATGTTTGCACTCCCAATTTTCATTTATATCCAAAATTAAATGACCGTTTTTGTATTTTGCAAAGCGATAAACTTCTCCAATATTCTACTATGTTTGATAGATTATATGATTATAGTCTTTATTATCCGTTGCACTCTGAAAAATTTCAATACAGTATTATGGTAAAACTTTATAAATGGAGTATACGATATGTACCTTTATTGTTTAATCGCGTTCGTGCTGATGGTACTGAACTTGATGATTGTAATAAATTTTTCAAAAAAACAAGAAGACGCAAAGAACTTATTAGTCCTATTGTGGAAAATGATAATAAAGTTGTAAAACCGCTCTTTAAAATGAAATCATAATATTATTTTTTTGATATTTGGGTCATAATGTTCTTCCTTTAATTCGAAATCTTGGAATATATTCTGTTTTATTGTATAATCCTTTTCTGGAATCGATTTATAAAACTCTTCTACGGTTTCATTCACACGTATTCGTGAAGCATTGAATGCTGATAAATACAATCCATCTAAAGAACGTACTCTAGACAAAGCTACATAGGTTTGTCCACATTCAAATATATCTTTTCCTACATCAATATCAGCCATATTTAATGTAGCTCCTTGGATTTTATGAATTGTTAATGCCCAAGCCAAACATAATGGGAGTTGTCCTACTGCTATACAAGGATATTCTTCTGATTGAACATAATGATAACTCATCACTTTCTTTATTCCATTCACAAAACGTACAATTGGAAATATTCCTTCGCTTGTTGTAGTAAATTCTGTTATAATTCCTTGTGAACCATTACATATTCCATTATCCATATCCAAATTTACTGTACACATTACCATTGTTCCTACTTTTAGCATAAAATCATCACTATAAGATGCACTATTTTGTATTTGTTGTAACTCATATTCAATTAAAGACTCTGTTAAATAACTGCATTTCTGTATATGTTCTAAAGACAAAGGTTTTCCTGCTTCCAAATAAGTTTTACAATTTGTTTTTTTTATTATATTGAAAGTTTGTACAGGACCTTCCAATTTTGAAAACATTAAATTATTCAAATTATCCGTTTTATACCGTGTTGGATATAATTTTGTTGGTATACATCCATCATATTGTGATGCATCAAACTCACGATTTACATAGGTTTTTAATATTTTGTAGTTCTCTATAGTTAATTTTGCTGCTCTAATTTGTAATAATATTTCTTTGTATAATGGGTCAGTTTGACGAAATATGGTTTGTAATACAACTACACTGTCTAAAGGAAATAAAATAGGCCATAATTTACTTTCAAAACAAAATTTATCAGAATCAGGGTCGCCCGATGTACCAACTGGAGGCAATTGATAAAAGTCTCCTGAAAATATTATTTGAATACCCCCAAAGGGTAATGGATTATGTCTTGCTCTTTTCCCTATCTCATCCAAGACCTCCAATACTTTCAAAGACATCATACTTACTTCATCTACAATCAATACTTTTACCGATTTCCAATTGGACTTGATTTTTTTTGCTCTTAAAGCCATTTCTACTATTTTATTATTTTCACCTTTACATAAACGGATTCCACTCCATGAATGAATCGTCCGTGCATTACACGATTTGGGTAACAATAATGTAGCACATCCTGTTAATGCACAAACTTGGATTTTTTGACCATTTTGATTACTAAAATTAACAAAATTTTCTATTAATTTTGTTTTTCCTGTACCTCCTGGTCCTGTAATAAACAAATTTTTACGTTGCTTAAACAACTCAAATGCATAATTTTGTTCTTTTGATAAATCCATTATATAAATAACATAAATAAAATGAGTATATATCAATTTTATTTATAAAGTTGTTAATTTCAAACAAAATGAAAAATCTGCACCATTTAAATCAATTACATTTCCAAATTCATCTACAATACTTACATGCAATCGTTGAATGTTTATTTCATTTGAATATTTTCTCACATCAGTCGCCATAAATTGATTTTGGTCCAAGATTCGTAATTCACCATTCACAAATGTTGTAGGTATAGTCATTCGCGCCAATATTTGTTGACTTGCTACTTGCGAATTTTGTAACAATCCGAAAAAAGAATGCGGATTTGCATTAGAAAACTCATCTACAATGAAATATAAATATCTTGGTAAATAAAGTGTAACAATGGCTTCACCTGACTGTGTACCACCTGAACCTTCTATTTCATATTCATTTAATCGAAATCCTGCTTTCCATCCAAACTTGGACGCCAAACTACTACTTGGACCTGTACAATCCGATTTATCAAAAGTTAATGTACATGGATTTGCATTAGCATTTGTAAATGTAGCAACATTACTGGATATCGCAAAACTAATGTCTGTAAAAGGTGCTCCAGCAGCTGTTAATTTATTAGTTATTTCTGTTACTAAGTCACCAGCATCATATTGACCATCATCAATTATAATAGTTGTTTGAGATGCTCCTATTTTTAGTTGAAATGTATTGTTTTCTTGACTAGCACTGAAATTATAAAAGGTAATAGGTAGTTCAAGACTCTTTAGTTCCAAAGTGCGAACATTATTTACCCTTTCAGGTAATGTAATTGTATAATCAGCTTTGGCTGAAGAATCATAAGTATCACGAAAACGTGTATCTATATTTAAATATTTACTTTTTGTAGGCATTACTACATCCGTCATCACCATATGACTTCCATATTGCGTTACTTTTGGTTCTAAAAACATATTTGATTGATCAAAATATTTACTCATTGTCCTATATTTATACTTTGTATATTAAATCGCAAGATTTTGTTTTATAAAATTGAATATTTTCAAATCATTTTATAATACACTATAAAATGGCCTCTAATTATTGTAAATACTGCAACAAGTATTTTCATTATAAAGATTTATTTGATCAACATGTTGTAACTTGTGAATACTTTTATCGAAGTCGACGACAAAAAGACAGAGAAATTGATTCAGTTGAAACATTACCTTCACCTCAAGAACAATTCAAATTAATTCAGCATTTGCTTTTTAAGGTGAAAACACTGGAAAGTGAAGTCTCTAAATTGAAAATTTCGAATGGTATCAAAAAAAGAAAGCATATTCTTGATTTACTCAATCATCCAGATAATACTAAACCTTCTATTACATTCGAACAATGGTACAAAACATTTTGTGTTCAACAACACCACTTATTAGAAATATTTAATGGTGATATTTGTGACGGTATCAAATCTGTTTTATCGGATTATTTAAAACTCAATAATTTACCTATATGCTCCTTTCACCAAAAGGCCAATTCCATATATATTTATACATCTCAAACTGATACTTGTGAACATCCTAAATGGATTATGTTATCAAATGCTGTGTTTGAAACGTTATGTCGTCATATAAATCATTTACTTCTTCAATTATTTCTCCAATGGCAGTTGGATAATTCGCAATTAATTCAATCATCCGATCAAGAGCGAGATAAAAATATTAGTAATGTTCACAAGATAAATGGTTTATCGTCTAATTATGAAGACAAGCGAAAGCAGCAATTGAAAAAATGGATATATGATACTACATGCAAAGATATTTCATATTCTGAACACATTTATATCTTAAATTGATTTTATCTGCGAAAAATAGATAACTTGCCCCAAACAGCAATATTGTTTCAAATCCAGCCATAGCTACTCGTATTAATCCCAATGATTCTTTGGAACTTATTGTTTTTATCCAAAAATAGAAACCTGCGAAGAAGAAAATACCAGCCAATATTGGATATTTCCAGTCTTGTTTCGTTTCTAAATTACCTTGGACTAAAAAAGGTATACTCATAATTCCTATTGTTGTGGTAAACAATAAAAATGTTTGCAATGCGCTATTTTTCATTTCGAAACTCTGACGTAAACACAATTGTCCTGCTATGAAAAATAATGTTCCTATTAAGATTGTAATTAACCAATTCATTATATTTTATATGTATATAAAATTGATAGGTTTTTTCGTTTTTTATATAATAACATAAAGTACAATGAATCCTCCTACTTATTTAGCCGAACGAAACCCTCATCCTAGAGATGAATTTATTACCTTTGATGAAGGACCGCATATTTATACTGTGCATGGTGACTCTAGTTTCACTTCAGTGACCACATGGAATCATCGTCATTTTCCTCACTTTGATTCCGATGCTATTATTGCCCGGATTTTGAAGAACAAGCGTCAAAATGACCCTACTTACAAATATTATGGAAAAACAAAAGAGCAAATCCAAGCCGATTGGGATAAAAATCGTGATGAAGCTGCTGCTGCCGGTACCAAAATGCATTATGATATTGAATGTTATTTCAATAACATGAATGTAGTGAATGAAAGTACTGAATATAGTTGGTTTCTCAAGTTTGTCCAAGATTATCCAGAACTTAAACCGTTTCGTACGGAATGGATGGTCTATTATGAAGAGCTACAACTGTCCGGTTCCATTGATATGATTTTCGAGAACCCAGACGGTACTTTGCAAATCTATGATTGGAAACGATGCAAAGAAATAGCATATGATAACTCTTTTGGACAAGCTGCGCTCACTCCTTGCATCAGTCATTTGCCTGATACGAATTTCTGGCACTATGCTCTTCAATTAAATATATACAAAAAAATATTGGAATTGAAATACGGCAAAGTGGTTACCGATTTGTATTTGGTTTGCTTGCATCCAGATAGTACATACAAAACGTATGACCGTATTAATGTACCTATTTTGGAAAAAGAAATAGCAGATTTGTTTGAAGTGCGAAAAAATGAAATAGCGTAAAAAATAAAAAAAAAAATCACAATACTCTTTAACTATGAAAATATCTCTTATTACTAGGTACTTAAATGAACCTTTTTTAGAAGAGTTTGTGGAATATTATTTATCTGAAGGTGTTGATAATATTTTTATTTTATACGATGTAGATTCTACCATGGAAATTTCAGATTCTATTAAGAAAAATAAAAAAATTATTATTCATAATTCCACAAATTTTGGAAAAAGGCAAATGTATGATGTAAATGTTGTTTATTCTAAAATACGAAATCATTTTGACTGGGTTATTTTTATTGATTGTGATGAATTTATTAGTTGTAAAAATTTATCTTTGACTATTCGTGATGCATTGGAAACGATTTACAAAGATACGGATTGTATTAAAATCCCTTGGATTATGATGTCTTCGAATGCTGTCCAAAACGACCCTTCTTCTATATTGCAATCGCTCACTACTCGATGGAATCACGATTTAAGACACCCTCATCCTCATCGATGGTTAAAAGGACGATGTAGATATGATACAATTGAAGTGAAATGTATTTGTCGATGTCCTGTTTTTCCTACTCTTGGACTTCATCATCCGAATCATGTTACTGATTATAATTTTATTTGTATTGAAACCATTGATGGTTCACCATCGCCTTTGAATCCATTTTACAACAATTTACGTGAATCTTGTATTGAACGTGCTGTTATGTTGTGTTATCATTATAGAGTATATTCATATGAATCTGCTGCTCGAAAATTAGTTAATAATAAATTAGACGGTTACAAAGGAAATGTGTTGACCTATTTATTAGAAAGTGATTATTCTGAAAAAGAGGATTTGTTTATGAAAAATAAATCAATTGCGAAATTTGGACCAAAATAATTTGATTCTTTAACATATATGTTTCATAGTAATAAATTATTAGTCATTTGTACAGGGGCTCTAATTATAGGGACACTTGGTGTTGGTACATTTGCGATTTATAATAATTTTTTTAAATCGTCCCATTTTTCCAGCGAAATTATAAGTGAAAATGATATATATATTGAAAAAAAAAAGAAAAAATATATATCGCTATTTATTAATAAAAGTCCCAATGCAAATAGTAATATTGATAAAATATTTTATGATAAAAAATTGTACGATAAAACCATTCAGTCCAAAAATAATAATTTAGAATCTTCATGGAAATCGCGAATATTATTTGAAAATACACCTCAAGGAAATGTAGCCATGTTTTTTGATGCCTATAAAATGTGTTTTGCTTATTACAGTGATTCAGCTATAAGTTATAATATTTTAAATGCTGTGGCTATGAAATATGTAACTGTCTTTTTTTGTCGCGACTTTTTTATTGATAAATCTATTATTCCTGATAACAATAGTACTCCATTTCAATATATTCATGAAATTGAAATCAAGCGAGAAAATAATAAAAATAAAATAGATGTTAAAAATGGTCCTTTTGCTAAGTTGAAAACTTATAAAGAGAAAAAAGAGGAACAAAATATTAAAAAAGACGACTCTAAAGAAGACGTCACTAAAGATGATTCCAAAGAGAAAAAAAACTATATTAAAAATAAGTTTATTAATAAAGGGAAAATGAGGGATTTAAATATTTTGCAAAACAATGGCGAAAAAGTGGTGGTGAAAAAGCAAAATCCTGTACAATATCAATCTTATAAACAATGGAGAAACCCAGATGCTAATGTTTTTTAGTATTTTTCCATTCTATAAATCCAATACTCTTCTTTAGGTCAAAAGATGAACCTAAATGTTCTTTAGCAATGATATATGCTTTATATTCACGTTCACTTAATGATTTAATATAGTTTTCTTCTTCATTATTTGGTTTCATTTTATATATTTACTATTTGTTAAGTTTTTATTTTCAATTTTGTATTATAATAAAATTAATTTTATCACTTTATTATAATTAAAGAATGGGTAAATATTCCTTGAAAAAAAGAAAAGGTATAAGAAAACAACAAAGTTTTAAAAAACGAAAAGGAGGGGGTTGGGGTGAGAGTTTTTTTGTTAAAAAAACAGACGAACAAAAGGAACAGGCAAAGAAAAAAAACGAGCAGGCAAAGGAACAGGAAAAGAAAAAAAAGGAGCAGGCAAAAATGGATAAATTATTAAAGGATATGGGTCCTAATTTC